>ERZ773021.23-NODE-23-length-214084-cov-44.2821_pt1 | contig 214084 bp, 196 predicted proteins | sample MGYA00511668_ERZ773021 | MGnify/ENA primary metagenome ERZ773021 (study PRJEB29015, sample SAMEA2737961) | human oral metagenome | biome: human oral; feature: human-associated habitat; material: dental | place: China | collected 2032 ...
GTTTTCAAAGGTCTTTGCCTCCCTCGGAGACAACTATCTTAGTATATCATCTACTACCTCTCCTGTCAACTACTTTTTTGAAATTTTTTTAGCTTTTTTTAAAATTAATGTTTTAAACCTTTCTTTAATATATAATCAAAAAGCTGGACAGTGGTCCAGCTTTTCTAAAACTCATTATTTTACCTCAAGTAAACCAAGATCTCCATCTTCTCGACGGTAGATGACATTTGTTGTGTTATCATCTACATCCGTATAAATGAAGAAATCATGTCCCAGCAACTCCATTTGAAGAAGTGCTTCTTCTAAATCCATCGGTTTCAAATCAATGTGTTTTGAACGAACAACTTTTGCAGGTGCTTCATCAACTTCTTCTACTACTGCATCTGTAAAGATTTGACTTGTTGAAACTTTAGTTCTATTTTTTCTTTCAATTTTAGTTTTATTTTTGCGAATTTGGCGTTCAATTTTATCAACTACTAGGTCAATTGAGCCATACATATCTTGTGAGATATCTTCAGCACGAAGAGTTATTGAACCAAGCGGAATCGTCACTTCGACCTTAGCCGTTTTTTCACGGTAGACTTTAAGATTTACACGTGCATCAAGTTCTTGATCAGCTTGGAAGTATTTTTCAATCTTTTCCAGTTTAGAAACTACGTAATCACGGATTGCTTCTGTTACTTCAAGGTTTTCACCACGGATACTATATTTAATCATATAAGTACCTTCTTTCTAAACATAAAATTTTTCTTTTTATATATTAATTATAACGCTTTCATTTTTTTTTTGCAAATTTTTTCCTTACCTTGCTAGTGAAAATGTCATGATTTCTTTCGCTCCGTTTTCAAATAATGCCATTTTTGCATCCTGTAAAGTTGCACCTGTTGTATAGATGTCATCTACAAGTAAAATTTTTTTCGGGATTTTCGTATTTTCAATCATGTAAAAGTTACCTGTGTTTTCTAATCTCTCTTTTCTGTCTTTACTTGACTGAGTCTGGCTTTCTTTTTTCTTTAATAGTTCTTGGTAAGGTATCTGTGCAGCTTCAAGCAATCCAGACACTTGATTGAATCCTCTCGTTTTCATCTTACTTTCACTTAAAGGAATGCTTAAAATTGTGTAGCTTTGAAAATTTTTTAACTCTTTTCTTAGGCTTAAGGCAAATACATTTCTTAAAAGATAATCTCCTTGAAATTTGTAGCGACTAAAATAGTCTTTCATTGCTTTATTATAAGTGTACAAACTTTTGTGTGCTACTTCTAATCCTCTTTCCTGCCAGTATTGACAATCTTTGCACAATTTTTTGTCCCCAGCTTTATAACAGGTTGGACAATGTTCTTCTGGAATTTCTTCGAAGGAATTTAAGCACTCTTGACAAATGTCATTTTCTTTTCTTTTTAATAGTAATAAATCCATAAAATTCAACTGCTCTTCTAATAGGGATAAGCAGAGTAGACATTGTCTCATAATCCGGCCTCTCTATTCATTGCTTTAATCTCATTGATTGCTTTTTCTATCTGTATATTAGTGCCATCATGGAAAAATAGCAAGTCACCTGTCGGTCGTTCCATACTTCTTCCTACTCGCCCGCCAATTTGTACTAAAGCACTCCTTGTAAAGAGACGATGGTTAGCTTCTAAAACAATTACATCTACACAGGGAAAAGTAACCCCTCTTTCTAAAATTGTAGTTGTTACTAATATACTTATCTTTTTATCTCGAAAATCTTGCACTATTTTTAATCTATTTTCCGTTGTAGAGGCTACAAAACCTACATTTTCTTCTGGAAAATATTTTTGTAAGACTTGCTTTATCTCCTGCCCTTTTTTAATTTCTGAAGCAAAAATTAAGAGTGGGAATTTTGTTTTTCTTTGTTTTCTCAGATACTTGACTAACTTGGCTGGTAGTTTTTCTCTTTGGAGGTCTTTATTTAGACCAGAAAGCCATACTTTTTGTGGGATAATCAAGGGATTTCCATGAAAGCGTCTTGGCAAACTTAATCTTTTCAAAATTCCTTTTTGAACTTTTTTATCAAGCTCATCAGTTGACGTAGCCGTTAAGAATATTGTAGTTCCTTCATTTTTTACTGCTTGCTCGACAGCGTGATAGAGCACAGGGTTATCTACATAAGGAAAGGCATCTACCTCATCAACAATGAGTAAATCAAATGCCTGATAAAATTTTAGTAATTGATGAGTTGTTGCAATCACTAAGGGACTGCGTGAATAGGGGTCGGACTCCCCATGCAAAAGGGAAATATCACAGAAGAAATCTCCTTTTAAACGTCGGTACAGTTCCAAACAGACATCTATCCGAGGACTAGCTATACAGACAGCCCCTCCTTGATCTAACACCCGAGCAACCACTTGATAGATCATTTCCGTTTTTCCTGCTCCAGTTACAGCGTGGACTAAAGTATCCTGTTTACTTTGTACTCCTTCAAGTAATCCCTTAGAAACTCTTTCCTGATATTCTGTCAATTGGCCGAGCCATTTCAAACTCGATATTATAGGAAAAGATTCTTGAGAAAAATAATAAAGATCTTCGTCACTACGTACTCTCCCTAGAAGAATGCATTCTCTACAATAATATGCACCAATTGGTAATAAATTTCTTTCCTTATCAATTTGACTGTGGCAGCGAGAACAAAAGAGTTCTCCTTTTTTTTCAAAAACTGATGGTAGTCTTTGAGCTATCTTCAAAAGTTCAGTAGGTAACTGTTCTTTAGTAAAAATTCGACCGAGACAATCTTGCAATTCTAACATATCTTTTTATTCGTATTTTCTTGGAAAAATCCTTGTTTTTTTGTACAATGAAATCATGGAATTTAAAACAATTAAAGAAAATGGTCGAGTTGAAGAGGAAATCAAAAAATCTCGTTTTATCTGTCATGTAAAGCGGGTAGAAACCGAAGAAGAAGCTAGAGATTTTATAAACTCTATAAAAAAAGAACACTACAAAGCCACCCATAACTGTTCTGCCTTTATTTTGGGAGAAAAAAGCGAAATAAAGAGAACTAGTGATGATGGTGAACCAAGTGGTACTGCCGGTATCCCCATGCTGGGAGTTTTGGAAAGCCATCAGTTAACCAATCTTTGTGTTGTCGTAACTCGGTATTTCGGTGGGATTAAACTAGGTGCGGGCGGATTGATTCGAGCTTATGCAGGAAGCGTCGCTCTAGCAGTTAAAGAAATTGGACTGGTAGAAATTAAAGAGCAAGTAGGATTAAGGCTTCAGTTGTCCTATAGTCAATATCAAGAGTATGCTAATTTTTTAAAATCTGAAAACTTAATGGAATTTGATACGGAGTTTACGGATTCTGTAGCTACCACTATTTTTGTGAATAAAGAAGATCAAAATAGAATTGAGGAAGGCCTGATCGAATTTTTCAATGGTAAAGTTCAGTTGAGCAACCAAGGAATTCGGCAAGTGGAAGTTCCTATTATTTCTTGATATAAAAAAAAGCTATGATAGCCATAGCTTTTTTATATTTTACAAATTCCAATTTTCATTTTATACTTTTCTTAATTCTATTTCATGAGGTGTACTTATGTCTAAAATCTATAATAACATTACCGAATTAATCGGAAATACTCCCATTGTCAAACTAAATCATTTGGTTCCTGAGGGAGCTGCTGATGTATACGTGAAGTTAGAAGCCTTTAATCCCGGCTCTTCTGTCAAAGACCGTATTGCTCTCAGTATGATTGAGGCAGCAGAGCGTGATGGACTTCTTAAACCTGGATCAACTATTGTTGAAGCAACCAGTGGAAACACTGGAATTGGTTTGTCTTGGGTTGGAGCAGCAAAAGGCTATAAGGTTGTTATTGTCATGCCTGAAACGATGAGTGTTGAGCGTCGTAAAATCATCCAAGCTTATGGAGCCGAGTTAGTCTTGACTCCTGGAAGCGAAGGAATGAAGGGAGCTATTGCAAAAGCAGAAGAAATTGCTGAAGAAAGAAATGCATGGGTGCCACTTCAATTTAATAATCCTGCTAACCCTGAAGTACATGAAAGAACTACTGGTGTAGAAATTCTAGCTGCCTTTGGTGACACTGGATTGGATGCTTTTGTTGGTGGAGTCGGAACAGGAGGAACTATTTCAGGAGTTTCCCATACCCTTAAAAAAGCAAATCCTGCAATTGAGATTTATGCGGTTGAAGCAGACGAATCTGCTGTTCTATCTGGTGAAAAACCTGGACCACATAAAATCCAAGGACTTTCTGCCGGCTTTATCCCTGAAACCCTCGATACTGATGGCTATGACAATATTGTACGAGTTACTTCTGAACAGGCTTTAGACTTAGGTCGTCATATTGGTGGCAAAGAAGGTTTCCTCGTTGGTATTTCATCTGCAGCAGCAATTTATGCAGCAATTGAAGTTGCTAAAAAACTAGGGAAAAGTAAAAAAGTTCTAGCCCTTGCTCCAGATAATGGTGAACGCTATTTGTCAACTGCTTTATATGAATTTGACAAATAATTTTACAAACGAATGATAAATAAAAAAATCATCCTAACATTCAGGATGATTTTCTTTTTCATCTTTTTGATTAGATAGAAATTGAAGGGCTTCTTCAGTCCAAGTCGGAATACTCTTAGCAAGAGGTGCAAAGCCAAACTTATGACGGTCATTCGAAAAGCGATGACGCTTAGGTAGGCGATGTTTTTCTTCTTCCAAAGTTCTCATTGATAGGCTAGCCTTCTTAGTATATTCATCGAAATCAAGGACTTGCACTTGCACAGAATCCCCTATAGCTAGAAGATCATGAATATTTTCTATGTATCCAGTTTTAATCTCAGATATATGAATCAATCCGGTAATACCAGATTCAAGTTCAACAAAGGCACCATAAGGTTGGATTCCTGTAATGGTCCCCCTTAATTTATCGCCAATCTTCATTCGTCTTCAACCTCAATTGTCTCGATAACTACATCTTCCACTGGTCTATCCATCGCTCCAGTCTCTACCTGAGCAATCTTATCTAAAACTTGATAGGATTGTTCATCTAGTAACTGACCAAACACAGTATGACGTCGATCTAAGTGGGGTGTACCACCTTTATTTGCATAGATTTCTGCGATAGGTTCCGGCCATCCCCCACGACTCAATTCTTTTGCTGAGTACGGCAGATTAGAATTTTGAACGATGAAGAACTGACTGCCGTTAGTATTAGGTCCAGCATTGGCCATAGAGAGCGCCCCGCGAATATTATACAATTCTGGTGAAAATTCGTCTTCAAATCTTTCACCGTAAATCGATTCGCCACCCATTCCTGTTCCTGTGGGATCTCCCCCTTGAATCATGAAATCTTGAATAATACGATGGAAAATGACACCATCGTAATAGCCGTCTTTTGACAAAGCGATAAAGTTAGCTACCGTTTTAGGAGCTTGTTCTGGGAACAAGACCAATTTCATATCACCTAGATTTGTCTTGATTGTTGCAAAAGGTCCTTTATTATTTTCAATTTCCACTTGGGGGAAGTTTAATTCTTTTTCTACCATACCTAATTTCTCCAAAGCATCAAAGATGCCATCTTCTTCTACTGTTTTTGTAATATAATCTGCTTTCTCAAAAATTTTTGGATGTGAGTGCCCCATAGCAATACTCATGCCAGCATAGTCAAATAGCTCTAGGTCATTCAACTCATCACCGAAAACCAAGAGATTTTCAGGTTTTAAACCAAGTTTTTCAATAACCTTTTGGACTCCTGTCGCCTTGGAACCAGCAATCGAAACGACATCTGAGGAATTCGGGTGCCAACGAACCAAACGTAAATCTCCTGATAAATCTGCAGGTAGCTGTAAACTATCTCCTTGATCCTCAAAAGTCCACATTTGATAAATCTTTTCTGACTGGTAAAAGTCAGGATCAACAGGTAGATTCTGGTAAACAACATCAATGGCTTGATTAATCATTGGACTGCGAGCCGAAAGAGCGGCTCCATGACTGCCAACAAGCCCGTATTCAATTCCAACTTCCTTAGTCCAAGCAATATACTTCTCTACTATATTTTGGGGAATTGCTTGCTCACTAACGACTTGTCCTTTTTTATCTTCTACATAAGCACCGTTTAGGGTCACAAAAAAGTCAGGTTCTAGTTCACGAATCTCGGGCACCACACCAAAAATCCCACGACCAGAAGCGATCCCTATCAGGATCCCTTTTTCTTTCAGAGACTCAAATACTCGTTGGATACTCGCCGGCATAAAACCTGTATCTTTTACCCTCAAAGTATCATCAATGTCAAAGAAAACAATTTTAATTTTCTTAGCCTTGTATTTTAATTTTACGTCCATATATCCCTCTTTATTTGCGATGTTCCCATTATACCATAAATACAGCCAGAGGACTGCTCTCAAAATCAGAAGACTTTTTCTACCTTATCAAAAGTCTTCCTGAGGGACTAAGTGATGCTGGAAGGCATAAACAACCGCTTGAGTCCGGTCGCTCACTTCCAATTTTGATAAGATATTAGAAACATGAGTTTTTACTGTTTTTAGAGAAATATAAAGTTCATCAGCAATGCGTTGATTTTCATAGCCCTTGGCTAGAAGCCCCAAAATATCTCGTTCTCGGGCGGTTAAATCATCATGTAATTCAATGTGATTGCGATGGTGCTGAACTTTTTTACTGACTTCTGTTTCAATCGCAACTTCTCCTCTAGCTACTTTTCGGACAGCATGTAAAATCTCATCTGCACTAGATGTCTTCAGCATGTATCCTTTAGCACCAGCATCCAAAACAGGATAAATCTTTTCATTATCCAAGTAGGAAGTCAAAATCAAAATTTTTGCTTCTGGCCAAGTTTCTAGAATGGCCATAGTTGCCTCGATGCCATTCATCTCTGGCATAACAATATCCATGATGATGACATCTGGTCTTAGCTCCAAAGCCAGCTCAACTCCCTCACGGCCATTAGAACTTTCTGCCACCACTTCAACATCTTCTTGTAAGTCCAAGTAGCTTTTTAAGCCCAAGCGAACCATTTCGTGATCATCTACTAATAAAATTTTCATACTAATTCTCATTTCTATCTAGTAAAGGCACTCGAATATCAATTGCAACTCCTTGCTTAGGAGCAGTCAAAATCTGAATTTCTCCTGCCATATCATGAACTCTCTCTTCAATATTTTTCAAGCCATAACTTATTTCATCTAGCTTTTCTCTGTGAAAACCAATACCATTATCAGCCATTTTTAGCTGAACTTCGTGTCTGTTCTGATATAAGTAGACATCTAAACGACTAGCCTTAGCATGGCGAAGGGTATTGCTAATAATCTCTTGCGCAATTCGAAAGATATGTTCCTCAATCTGTCTAGGAATAGAACCAACACGATGTTCAAAGTTGACTTCAATCTCACTCTTATCAACTAGCTCTTTCAAGATCACTTCCAAACCTTCAACCAAACTTCGACCTTCTAATTCTGTAGGCCGAAGATGTAGTAGCAAGATTCGCAAATCTTTTTGGGCAGTATCCAAAATAGAGGATACTCCTTTTAATTGCTGCTCTACCACTTCTTTTTCCAGAGTTCCCAGTTGACCTGAGACACCAGATAGAATCATATTCGCTGCAAAAAGCTCCTGACTAACCGTATCGTGAAGATCTCTAGCAATACGACGGCGTTCTTTCTCAACAATCACCTCTTCGTTTTGAAGAACTTGATTTTCAGACTTCTGCAGATTTTCTGTTAACAATGCCATCTTAGCAACAATTTTTTCAAATCCATAATCAATGTCTTCCTGATTACTTACCTCTATTTTTTGGCCATCTAAAATATTTCGAATATTTCTTCTGATAGATGTTAAGGTTACAATCTGTACAAATTTCATAATCAGCAAGAGTAGTATAGTCAAAGACAGGGTTAAAAAGAAAATGAAGAAGATAAACTTCTGTAGTGTTTCAAAATTTCCCAGAACAGTTTGCCATTGAAAACCAAAAAGGCTGAAGACATATTGAATGACGACGGCTAAAACAAGAAAGGAATAAAAGAAAAGTATAAAATAGTAAGACTTCCTCATTTACGAACGACCTCAACATTTCCAATAAGACTGGCAATAACAATTTTAACGCTTTTATTGGCTCTGTCAAAATCTGGCGTAGTCAGAGAAATACTTTCATTTCTCAATTCCCGAACAGTCTGCCCTAAAAAGAAGAGTTCCCCGTATAAACTATTGACCTTTAAACTGACTGCCACATCAACTGGAACAATAATTTTTGTGTCACCAATTCCTTTTCGCAAGATAATGACATTATCATGATTGGTTAGAATTACCTCTTCCAGATGAATAGTATCTTTCCCTACCATTCGAAAAAGGTTAATATCGTCAAATCGGCAACTATCGTTGGAGGAAAAATGATGTATATCCCCAAGCCAACGATTTTTCTCTTTTTTTACAACTGTATCTTCCTCAAAAATTAGGTGAGTCGCTTCATTTTCCTTGTATATATAAGGAGAAGCAACAATCAGACCATAAACGACAGCAAATAGAACTGCTGCAATGACAAATGGATTGAGCATAATAATAAGAAAAAAGAGAATAGAAGCTGTAACTAAGAAAAAATTACCTCTTTGTCTACCTAGATAATAATAGAGAAATAGTAAAAACAAAATTGAGAGAAGGACAAGTCGAGAAAAATCACCTGCAACAATCGTAATAAAAGCCATTGTCAGTAAAATTGCTTCAATTAATACAAAAAACTGAATCTTTCTCATCATACTTATCCTTTCTACTTTTCTATTTCTATTGTATCAAATTTTACTATTTTTTCCTCAGACCTGAGCATGAATCCTAAATTTCCAGACATCTGTTCAATTCTTATTCATTCCAGAAAACCACAACTTTTTAAGAGCTCCGCCAAAAAAAGCAACCAAAGAGGTTGCTTTTTTTAATCACCATGTGTAGAACTTGATGCTGACGTTTCATCTTCTGAAGAACTTGACGATGACGTATTCTTACTGCTAGAAGAAGAATTCGAGCTCGAGCTAGAACTTGAACTTGGAGTAGTTGCTTCAGTGACATACAAGGTCACTTTTACCTTCTTAGGATTAACTGGTCCAGTTGCTGGAGATTGTGATGTCACCAAATCAGATTGACTCGACACAACCGAACGATCCACGACTCTTTCAATGTTACTAGATGGAATTCCTAGAGAAATCAGATAATTCCGAGCGTTTGCATAAGTATATTGAAGGCTACCAAAGTTTGGCATTTCAATCGTTGATACTGCTTTGGCTACTTTTAAAACAATCTTCGTATTTGAAGTGAGATCATAGGTAGCTCCCGCAGCTGGCGTCTGTTCAAAAATTGTTCCTTCTTCTACATCGTTTGTTTCAACTTCTTCAACTTTGATATTGTTTTTTGGAACTTTTAGAACATCAGTGAGTCTCTCAACAGCTTGGGCAGTTGTTTGGCCAGTATAGTCTTCCATAATCAGCGTTTTAGCTCCCTTAGAAACAACTAAGTTAACTGTACTGCCTTCTTTTCTCTGAGTTCCTGCCACTGGATCTGTTCGAATAATCATCCCTGAAGCTACTTCATCACTATTCTCTTCTATCTCTTCGCCAACTTTTAAATTGACTTTTTCAATCGCTTCTCTAGCTTCAGCAACGGTCTTGCCAGTAACATCTGGAACCTGCTTATTAGATGGTGTTAGATAGAGCAAAGCTAGAAAAGCAGCAATGACCAGAAATACTGCAGCTAACAAAACCTTGTATCTCGCTCTCAAATGACGCTTTTTCTTAGGTTTTGTTGGCGGTGTAACTTGAGGGGGTTTCTGTTCAACATCTGTAGCTGGATCATTATTTACTCTAGAAGCTACAGGAGGTGTGACTTGTGGAATCTTCGGAAGTGTTTTAGTATCCGCTTTTACCGCGTCATCAAACATCAGTTTCTTTTCATTCCGTCGTTCAGGTGACAGGCAGCTAGACAGATCTACATACATATCCGAAACACTCTGATATCGATCTGTCAGCTTTTTAGCAGTAGCCTTAATAATAACATTTTCCAAAGACTGCGGAACATTGGCGTTTTCAGCAATAATGGACGGCAATGGTTTTTGGAAATGTTGTAGAGCGATCGTCACTGCACTATCCCCATCATAAGGAATATGACCAGTCAGCATCTCATAAAAGATGATCCCCATCGCATAAATATCGCTTTGGAAAGTTGCTTTCGAACCACGCGCCTGCTCAGGAGACAAATAATGGACACTACCAAGCATGGAATTTGTTTGGGTCAAACTTGTTTCTGCAAAGGCAACCGCAATCCCAAAGTCCGTTACCTTAGCATTTCCATCTGGAGTCAGGAGAACGTTTTGCGGTTTCAAATCTCGGTGAACAATCCCACGAGCATGTGCCAAGCGCATAGCTAAAAGAATTTGTCCCATAATTCGAACGGCTTCCTCGTTCGACAAAGGAGCGTGCTCTTTAATGTATCGTTTGAGATCCAAGCCAGCTACATATTCCATAGCCAAATATTGCTGGCCATCTTCTTCACCAATATCGGTGACACGAACGATATGTGGATGGTCCAAATCCGCCATAGCACGCGCTTCTCGTTGGAAACGTGCAACAGCGATAGGATCCGTCTGGTAATTGGTTCTAAGAACCTTAACCGCCACTTCTTCACCATCTAAAATCAAATCCTTGGCAAGATAGACATCTGCCATCCCACCTCGGCCAATTTGTTTGATGATTTTATATCGCCCGGCAAAAATTTTGCCGATTTGAATCATGCTTCTTCCTCCTTGTCAAAGTACACAAGAGCTACTGTAATATTATCCAGACCTCCTGCATTATTGGCAAAGCGAATTAAAGTTTGAGCTTTTTCTGGCAAAGTAAGATCACTTTTTAGAATATCATAGATTTCACTTCCGGCTACCATATTTGATAAACCATCACTGTTAATCACGATATAGTCGCCCTCTTCTAAAGTGATTATTCCAAAATCGGGCTGAATTTCATCTTTTTGTCCGATGGATTGGGTAATGATATTTCGTTGAGGATGGCGTTCAGCTTCTTCAACTGTAATCTGACCAGCTTTCAAAAGAGCATTGACTAAAGAATGGTCACTTGTTAGTTGTTTGTACTCTTCTCCACGGACCAATCCGATACGGGAATCCCCTATGTGAGCATAAATTGCTTGATTGCCAATAATCGCAATGGCCTCAAGTGTCGTTCCCATTCCCTTGTACTCGTCTGATTGTCCAACTTCATGAATCTTTTTATTTTCTGCTTCTAAGTGCTCAGCAAACCAATCTCTCACACCATTGACAGAATCAATCTGCGTATCGACCCAAGCAGCACCCAAGTCTGTTACGGCCATTTCACTTGCAATATTTCCAGCACGGTGACCACCCATGCCGTCCGCTAGGACAATCAAAGGCATCCCAGAGCGATTCACAAAATGATTTACGAAGTCTTGATTATTTGTACGTTTTTTACCAACATCTGTTAATAATGCTATTTCCATTCTGTTAGTATCCTCCTCTTTCAAGATATTCTCCTAAACTGACTGATAAAAAAGCCATCGCTTCCATATAATTCGGGAGTAATTAAAATACACCCATCTTTTAGAATATCTTTTCTTTCATGTTTTAAGTTTACCTGCTCAAAGTTAGGATGTTTCTCTAAAAATTTAGAAACTACTTGACTATTTTCTTGTGAAAAAATAGTGCAGGTACTATAAGTTATTATACCACCTTTTCTCAAACTTTGACAAACACTATCTAGTATCTCTAGCTGAATTTTTTGTAAAGAGAGAAAATCTGCATTTTCTTTGTTATATTTGATATCTGGTTTTCGCCGTAAGAGACCAATTCCCGAACACGGAGCATCTACTAAAATCTTATCAAAAGCATCCTTACCGAATTTCTGATAGACTTCTCTAGCATCAAGCCTTTTCGTTTGAACTTTGTCAGTGAGGCCCAACCGAGTAGCTGCTTCTTCGATCAATTGAAGCTTATGATCATACAAGTCTAGAGCTATGATTTCCCCAGTACTTAGATATGAAGCCATATGAAGAGTCTTTCCACCAGGCGCACTGCAAGCATCTAAGATTCTTTCATCTCCTTCAATACCTAAAGTTGGTGCCACCAACTGACTAGATTCATCCTGAATCGTAATTAGGCCAGACGTAAACAATTCGTGACTAGCAAAGTGACCTTGATTCTTAACCAAAGCAGACGGAGCTAAGAGAGAATCTTCTGCCTGTAAAAGTCCTTTTAGTTCCTCTTTACGAGCCAAGTCTGTCACACGAATACTGGCTTTATTCCGCTCAAAAAGACTTGCTAAAATGGCCAGGGCACGTACTTCACCATACTCTTCTATTAAAGCCTTAACTAGCCATACTGGCGTCGAATATTGGATAGAATAGCGCTTGTTCTTCCGTTTAATCGTTTCAACGTCAGCTACACCTTCACGTTCTATCCGACGCAAAATAGCATTAACAAACTTATCGCTTCCTAGCTTTCGTTTTTTAGCTAGTTCAACAGCTTCGTGAATAAGAGCGTGATTTGGAATCTTATCCAAATACAGCATTTGATAAAGACTCAAGAGCAAGAGAATGTATAGCCAAGAGTCTAGTTTATCCCGATCTTCAATTAGATGAGACAAATACCACTCAAGGGTCAACTTACGAGCAACCGTTCCATAGACAATTTCAGTTACCAGGCTCTTATCTGACTGGGAAAGCTGAACCTTCTTGAGAGCCTTATTAAGAGCAATATTGGAAAAAGCTCCTTTATCAAACACGTCCTCTAATATCTCTAAGGCTACCTGACGCGCACTTTTTTTTCTAGTTTCCAAACTTATCTCCTACCGCTAAGTTTCGACCAGCACCATTCAAAAAATCTGAAATAGGCATTTTGGGTTTTCCAGCTGGCTGAACTGTCTTAAGAGCGAGTGCCCCTTCTCCAGTTGCAACAAGTAGCTGCCTTTTCCCAATCTCTAAAATCTCTCCTGGCTGGCCATCTCCATCTGCTAATTCTGCTTCATAAATTTTAAATCTTCCGCCCTGCCATAGAGTATGAGCTACAGGCCAAGGATTCATCCCGCGTATCTGATTAAAGAGTTGACGGTTGGTCTTGGTCCAATCCAGTCTTTCTTCTTCTGGTCTGATATTTGGTGAGAAAGTAACCTGACTTGGATCCTGAGCTTCAGGCTGAATGTCGCCAGCAAGATAAGCCGGTAATGTGTCCAAAAGCAAATCTCGACCAACAATGGCTAATTTCTCAAACAAAGTGCCAACATTATCCTCATCAGTGATTGGAATACTTCGGCGGGAAATCATATCTCCTGCATCCATCTCCTTAACCATCTCCATAATAGTCACACCAGCTTCCTCATCACCTTGAATCAAGGCATAATGAATTGGGGCGCCACCACGATGTTTCGGAAGGAGGGAAGCGTGAACGTTGACTGCAAAGTCCATGCTATCAAGGAGTTTACTTGGAAGGAACTGTCCAAATGCTGCTGTTACAATTCCGTCAGCACCTAGATTCATGATTGCTTCCATTTCCGGACTTCCTGATAATTTTTCTGGCTGATAGATTGGCAACTCGTAAGATAAGGCCACTTCTTTCACTGGCGTCATTCTAATTTCTTTTTTTCGACCTACTGCTCGATCTGGCTGGGTTACCACAGCCAAAATTTCATATTGGCCACTTTCCAACAATCCCTTTAAGACCGTAGCAGAAAAGTCAGGCGTACCCATAAATATTAGTTTTGTCATACTTATTTCCTTTTACATAAATTTTTGTGGTTCGTTATCAATGCTGAAACGCAAGTCCTTATTGTCCCGTTCCTGCGTCCATTCCAAAATTTTATTTAAAGTTTCTTGCAAATTATCTTCAAAACGATATTTTACTAAAATCTGATAATGAAAAAGATTATGTGTACGGGCAATTGGCTTGGGTGTAGGCCCCAGTATTTTAACCTGGTCAGACAGACCCTGCTTCAAAATATCCAAAACTTGATAGGATTTTTTTACTAAAAATTCTTCATCTTTGTGAGATAAGGTCAAACCAACTGTAAAATAATAAGGCGGATAGCCAAGTTGCCTGCGAATATTCATTTCATAGTTAAAAAAGCCTTCATAATCTTGCTTTTTAGCATACTCTATAGCATAGTGGTGCGGGTTGTAGGACTGAATCAAAACTTGGCCTTCCTTTTCAGCGCGGCCTGCTCGACCAGCTACTTGAGTCAAAAGCTGGAAAGTCCGCTCAGAAGAACGAAAGTCTGGTAAATTCAGGGCTGTATCCGCATTTAACACCCCGACCAAAGTCACATTTGGAAAATCCAAGCCCTTAGCAATCATCTGGGTTCCCAGCAAGATATCAGCTTCTCCTCGCCCAAAAGCTTCTAAAATTTTTTCATGACTACCTTTTTTTCGAGTCGTATCCACATCCATTCTCAAAACCCGCGCATCTGGAAAGGCTGTTTTTAGCTCATCATAAGCTTTCTGCGTCCCAGTTCCATAATAGCGCATACTCCTGCTGGAACAGTTTGGACAGGCATAGGGAATATCTTTGATAAAACCGCAATAATGGCAGTTCATGGTCTTGGTATCCATATGGAGCGTTAAAGAGATATCACAGTTTGGACAAGTGTCTACTGTCCCGCATTCTCGGCACATAATAAAACTTGAATAACCCCTGCGGTTCAACATGAGAACAACTTGCTCCCTTTTATCCAAGCGCTCTTGAATAGCCTCTAAAAGTGGAGGGGTAAAGTTTTTGGCTTCATTTTGACCAATAAAATCCCTAAAATCAATGACTTCAACTTGAGGAACCTTGGCTAGAGGATTGGCTCGCTTAGTCAGCCTTAAAAACTGATACCGCCCCTTTACTGCCCTAGCTCTGCTTTCCAAACTTGGCGTTGCTGACCCCAGAACTAAAACCGCCCGATTATACTGAGCTCGGAGAATAGCAACTTCTCGAGCATGGTAACGCGGATTAGAATCCTGCTTATATGAAGATTCGTGCTCCTCATCAATGATAATCGCACCAATATTTTTGAGAGGAGCAAAGACAGCTGAGCGCGCGCCAACAACGACCTGGGCTTCCCCTCTTTCTACCTTACGCCATTCGTCATATTTTTCACCATTAGACAAACCAGAATGAAGGATTGCCACCTGCTGGCCAAAGCGGGCAATAAAACGATCTGTCACCTGCGGGGTCAGAGAGATTTCAGGGACCAACATGATAGCTGTTTTCCCTTTTTGTAAAACTTGCTCAATTACTTGAAGATAGACCTCTGTCTTGCCACTTCCCGTAATCCCCTCTAACAAGATCGGTTTCGCATCTTGGCCAATCTTCTCAGTTATAGCAGCGACAGCGTGCTCTTGCTCGTTATTGAGCTGTAATTCTTGGTCCTTTCTATCTTTCTCAAAATAGCTGGCTGTTCGGCTAACTTCTTTTTCCTCAACAACAATTGCATTTTGGTTTATAAAATATTGAACCAATTCTCTAGAAAATTTTTCCCGCAAATCTGCCAGCAACTGTACTTCGTTTTGCTTCAGTAAATACTCTTTTAAATCCTGCTTTCTTTTGGCACGATTGGATATAGGCATTTCTACTAAGGAATTATGATCTACCTTATACCATTTCTCTGTTTTGATTCGTTTTTGATCTGTTGCCTGATACTCCATACGAATCTGTCCTAATTGGCTCAAACGCATGAAAAAGGCTTGTCGTTCCTTATCTAAATCAGAAAAACGAAGACTAGTCTGTTCACCAAAAATTTCTTGTTTCTCCTCTAAAGACATCGCTTCCGTCGGATAGAGTATTTTGTCGTAGGAGGAGTTAAGAAAATTAGGTAGCATGGCTTTTAAAATAGAAATTTTGTAAGAGAAGACTGTCTTACGTAGCTCATCTGCCAGCCAGAGTTGCTCTTCGTTTAAAACCGGACTAAAATCAAGAACTTCCACAAGTTCTTTTAAGCCAAATCCCTCTTCCTCTTCAATGGCCAAAACAATCCCTTGAATCAAACGATTAGCCTTTCCAAAAGGAACGTGAACCCTTATCCCGACTTGCAAGGTTTGAGAAAACTCCTGAGGAACTGCGTAACTGAAAGGTTTATCAGTCTGCATCAAGGGTACATCTACGATAACTTTGGCAACTAGCATCTCCTCACCTTCCTTTCTCACATTACACGTTTTTACGAAGTAATTACAAAAAAATATACGTCTCTTCATTATACCGAAAAAATAGCTGGAATAGAAAAAAGAAGATTGAGTTCCCCCAATCTTAAATCTTTTCGCCTTCTTCTTTTTCTTTAGCGATTTGTTCTTTAATTTTACGCTCTTCTTCTTCCTTACGCAAGCGTTCTTCTTCTGCACGGCGACGAACAGCCTCACGTTTTCCTTCTGGATCTGGGTGAATCGTTACATTTCCAGACTCAATTTCTTCCAAAGCTCGAAGAGTTGATTTAACAGATTTAAAGTCCTGAGTCGGTGTAGCTCCAGCCTCAAGCTCATGTGCACGCTTTGCTTCCAAAATTACTAATGAATATTTTGATGGCACCTTGTCCAACAAGGTATCAATAGACGGTTTTAACATCATAATTTTTTACCTAATTTCTAATCTTTATCTTACTGTTACTGAATTTTTTACCATGTCTTGATAGTGGCCAATCACGCGATCCACACGGAAATGCTCCGCCTCAATTACACGCTTAACTCGTTCGGCCGCTAGACTGACCTCATCATTGACGATAGCATAATCATACTCACGCATGAGGGCAATTTCTTCTTTAGCCTTCTCAATGCGCTTAGCAATGATGTCTGCGCTGTCTGTGCCACGACCAACCAAACGGTCTTGTAATTCTTCCAAATCTGGAGGTGTCAAAAAAATAAAGACAGCGTCTGGAACTTTTTTCTTGACCTGCAAGGCACCTTGCACCTCAATCTCAAGGAAGACATCGATTCCCTTATCCAAAGTCTCGTTGACATAGGTTAATGGCGTCCCGTAGTAGTTACCGACATACTCAGCATACTCCAACATCTGGCCTTGGCGGATCAACTCTTCAAACTCTTCACGAGTTCTAAAGAAATAATCCACACCGTCCACTTCACCTGGACGTTGCGGACGTGTCGTCATAGATACAGAATATTGAAATTGGTTTTCTGAGCTTTCAAAAATTTCACGTCTAACCGTTCCTTTTCCTACACCAGATGGTCCAGAAAAAACGATTAACAAGCCACGTTCCGTCATTTGGTCTCCTTCACAGTCTTTTACCTAGTGTAACAAAAAAAAGCAGATATTTCAACTGCTTTTTATGATGATTATAAGCTACTAAAAGAAAAAACAGCTCGAAAGCTGTTTCTCTACTTAGCATAATCAACGGCACGCAATTCACGAATGACTGTGACCTTGATATTTCCTGGATACTCCAGATTGTTTTCGATCTTCTCACGAACATCATGTGCTAAAATCGTCACCTTATCATCCTTGATTTTTTCAGGATGAACCATGATGCGGATTTCACGACCCGCCTGCAAAGCAAAGCTGGTCTTAACACCATCGAATTCATTCGCAATTTCTTCTAAGTCATGCAAGCGTTTAATATAGCTCTCTAGTGACTCGCTACGAGCACCCGGACGAGCAGCGCTGAGCGCATCCGCTGCAGCAACAATGACTGCAATCACGCTTTCAGCTTCTACATCTCCATGGTGGCTAGCAATGGTGTTGACCACAACTGGATGTTCCTTGTACTTACGAGCGAGCTCGGTACCAATTTCAACGTGACTTCCTTCCACTTCTCGGTCAATTGCTTTTCCGATATCGTGAAGGAAACCAGCCCGGCGTGCCAGAGTTGCATTTTCACCAAGTTCACCAGCAATGACTCCTGCTAACTTCGCCACTTCAATTGAATGACGAAGGACATTTTGTCCATAAGATGTGCGGAATTGCAATCGTCCCATGATCTTCATCAAATCAGGGTGAAGGTTTGGAGCTCCAATTTCATAGGCTGCTGCTTCCCCATATTCACGAATACGATTATCAATTTCCAAACGGTTCTTCTCGACTAGCTCTTCAATTCGAGCTGGATGAATCCGTCCATCTTTGAGGAGAGCCTCCATCGTCATGCGAGCAATTTCACGGCGAACAGGATCAAATCCAGATAGGGTTACAACGTCTGGTGTGTCATCGATAATGACATCAATTCCTGTAAGACTTTCAAAAGTGCGGATATTGCGTCCTTCACGACCGATAATCCGTCCCTTCATAGTATCATCAGGCAAGTGGACCGTTGAGTTAGTCTGCTCAGCCACATAATCACCTGCAATCCGCTGCATGGCTTGAACCAAGATATCTTTGGCCATCTTGTCAGAGCGTTCTTTAACCTCTTGTTCAGCCTCACGAATACGCATCGCAATTTCTTTGGTTAACTTTTCCTCTGTTTGAGCAAGAATCAGATCACGTGCTTCGTTCTGCGATAGTGAAGCAACTCTTTCTAGTTCAGCTTCTTTTTGTTTTTCAAGCTCAGCTAGTTGTTCTTCCCGCTCATCAATGTATTTAGTTTTATCTGAAAGACTTTGTTCTTTCTGCTCGAGCAATCTCTCTTTGTTGGTCAAGTTATCATCTTTTCGATCAAGGCTAGCTGCACGTTCTGTCAAACGACTTTCTGTTTGTTTCAGCTCTTGACGCTCAGACTTAAACTCTGCCTCAACTTCTTCTCGATATTTTCTGGCTTCTTCTTTTGCCTCCAAAAGTGCTTCTTTTTTAAGCGAATTAGTCTCGCGTTTTGCATCTTTCAAAATGATATCTGCTTCACGCTCGGCCTGACCGCGTAAATTCGTTGCTTCTTGTTCAGCATTCAAAAGAGTAAGTTCCGCGGCTTCTTTTGAAGATTTCATTCGAGCCGAGATGCTTACATATCCAATGACTAAACCAATGATGACGGCAAAAACAAGAGCGAAAATCATTTCCATGTTTTTACCTCATTAATTTATTTTAAATTGAATTCGAAAATTCTTAATTATTTTATCATAAATTTGATAAATTAACAAACTGATTTTGGTAAAAAAGAGAGCGATTTCTTATATTATTTTATTAAGTTTTTGGCAAAGCCTTGTGACACCTTTATTCTTGTCAAAAATTATTTTTTTGCAAAAATATTTGATATAATCGAACTATAGAAATTGATTACAAAGGAGACTTTTATGTCTAAAGAAGTTATTGTTGAAAGTTTCGAGCTTGATCACACCATCGTTAAGGCCCCTTATGTACGACTCATTGGAGAAGAAAGCGGACCAAAAGGAGATGTTATTTCTAATTTTGATATCCGACTTGTCCAGCCCAATGAAGATTCCATTCCAACTGCAGGACTCCATACCATTGAACACCTGCTAGCTATGCTTATCCGTAAACGTATTGATGGAATGATTGATTGCTCTCCTTTTGGTTGTCGAACTGGTTTCCATATGATCATGTGGGGACGTCATACCCCATCCGAAATCGCCCAAGTGATCAAATCATGCCTTGAAGAAATCGCTGAAACCACTACTTGGGAGGACGTCCCAGGAACTACGATTGAGTCTTGCGGAAACTATAAAGATCACAGCCTTTTTTCTGCCAAGGAGTGGGCTAAATTAATCCTCAAACAAGGGATCTCAGATAATGCTTTCGAACGCCATGTTATTTGATTATTCAATAACGAAAAAAATCTCAAGACTAATTTTTTAGCTTGAGATTTTTTATTTGTTTCTAATAGTCTAGAGAATCCGCATAACCCGGACCATTTCCTACAAAATAACCCGTTTTACAGTTGATACTAAAGAGATAGGTTCCATCTGGTTTAAAAAGATTATAGTAGCCATTTCCTTTTATAATATTGACACGTTCGATGATATATTGATCGCCAGTAATATAGCCACGTTCCCGTGAAATTTTTAAGATTTTTTCCAAAATACCTGGATTAAAGACCCAAGCGGGATTATTGACATCATCAATCACAGCCTGATTATAAGGAACACGGCTTAGATTTCTCTGCAGAGCCACACCAGTGCTGGACAATCCTCCATATCCAGTAGAACCACCAGTGATTACGCCTTGATCCGTATTATTAGTGGTCGGTGCTGTTGGAGTTGTTTCAGCAGGTGCTGGAGTTGTATTGGAAGCAGTCCCTTGACCTCCAGCTGATTGAGAGACTGTTTGCTGACCCTTTCCTTGACTAATGGCAGAGCTGATTAACTTATCTAAATTATCATTACCCGTTTTAGTTTCAGTAAAAGTCGCGTCTCCCTTGACTTTGGCATTGGTATCCAAAACGCCATCTTTGATCGCAGCTGTTTCAAACTGAGAATTGACTGCTTGAATTGCTGAGATTTGTTTTACAAGACTATCATATTTAGCCTTAGCAACCGTATATTCCTTATCATTTTTTAGGGCTTCAAGCGCTGCTTTTAATTGATCTAAGTTGGCAAAGCTACTGTTTTTAAGAGCCAATTTATTCTTATCAGTAAAGAAAGAATCGTATAAATCATTAAATTTTTTCAAGGCCTTGTTTTCAGAACTTGAACTACTTGAACTAGTTTTTTTACTTGATTGACTGCTGGAGCTTGTTACTGTTTTACCAGCCTGATTTCGATTCATCGCAAAGTAAGCAGTTGCCGCAATTCCAGCCACCGCCAGAAGAGCCACTAGAGCGTAGATGACCTTTTTACTACCAGAACCGGTCTTTTCATCATCATCTTCATAAGAATCCTCAGTAACTGGTGTAGATACTGGAGCAACAGTCTCCATGTCCACTTGAGTCTTATCTTCAGGCTCGTCAGCAAAAGCTTGGCTGACCTCAGCTTCTAATCCAGAACTTTTAGGAGAAGCTATAACTTCTTCTTTCGTCTCATCAGTTGAAACTGTTTCTTTTTGCGCTTCTTCTGCCTTTTCGTCTTGTTTCTTTTGAGCTTGGACGGTCGCTGTATACTTTCCAGCTTCAATTTCTTGACGATGCTGCTTGATATATTTGTCTAAAACACTATCATCATCTTTGACACCAGCTTCTAATTCTTCACTTTTTCTGGCAGCCTGACCAATAGTCATTTCCTTAGCTTCTTCAAAATCTAAAATAGATTCTTGCTCTTGGCTTTCAGGTTTTTTATTTTCCTTACTCATAGTCATCCTTTCTGCTCTTCAAGTTTTCGTTTGACTCTTTGTCCAAAATATTGATATAAATCAACCTTCAAGGTTCCATTATAGAGTTTTCTCTTTTTATCTGCTGGACTTCCATATTTACTTTCAAAAGCCTCATCACTGGTCAGAATAAATTTACTCCATGTTTCTAATGGTGCAAAAGTCTGCCCCATTTCCTGGTAGAGTTTTGTAACAGCCGTATCATCCAAAAGCCTTTCCCCATAGGGAGGATTTGAGATAATCACACCATTGATTTTATTAGTGTGCAAGTCTTGCAACCTCATTTGCTTAAAGCAAATACAGTCTTCCACCCCAGCTTCTTCAGCATTCTTCTTGGCAATGTCAATCATACGTGCATCCAAATCTGATCCAGCAATATCCAATTGAATATCCTGCTTAATTTGCATACGAGCATCAGCTTTTGCTTTCTGAATTTGTGCTCGATCTATCCAATTCCATTCTTCAAAAGCAAAAGAGCGATAGAGACCAGGAGCAATGTTTTTACCAATCAAAGCAGCCTCTATACAAAAAGTTCCAGAGCCACATGTCGGATCAACTAAAGGTTTATCAGGATACCAATTGGATAAGAGAAGAATGGCAGCTGCCATATTTTCCTTAATTGGTGCTCCACCCTTATCTGTCCTATAACCACGCTTAAACAAGCTAGTCCCCGTCGTATCAATCATGACTGTCGCCAAATCTTTTAAAATAGAAACTTCAATCTTAAATTCAGGTCCATTTTCCATAAGGGGAACCCCTTCAGGACGCGCATAGTGTTTCTGCAACTTCTTCACAACAGCCTTCTTAGAAATTGCCTGAACGCTGGGTTCATTGTGAAGTTTGGACTTGACACATTTCGCTTTCGAAATAGGAAATTTTGCGCCTAAAGGTAGGTAGTTTTCCCAATCAAGTGCAAAGACACCTTGAAAAAGCTCTTCAAAAGTCTTGGCAGGAAAAGTCCCAACAATGATTTTGATCCGATCTGCCGACCGTAACCAAAGATTGGTTTGAATAATCGTTTGAACGTCTCCTTCAAAACGAACACGACCATTTTCAACCTGACAATCGATTCCAAGATTTCTAATTTCACGACCAACTACTGCTTCTAGACCTGCTGCAGCTGTCGCTATTAAGTCAAATGTTTTTTTCATTATTTCCTCAAAACAAAGGGGAAGCGTCTATCCATATACTGAGATAGCCGACTTGAGATTTACTTACATCAGGAAAAGTTGCTATCCCTAACTTTTTAAAGTATATTTCACTATAATTAGAGGCTAAGAACCAAGCCCTAGCCTCCACCTATATGCAATTTTCTATAAGCCATGTTTTGTTCCAGAAATGACTAGGCACCATTTCCTTCGATAATCATCTGTCTACTGTTTCCAGTCAGAATGCAATGTTCGTTTCCACGCATTCCATGCCCCGACCAAAGTTTGGGTTGCTAGCTTGAGGGGTTTACCGCGTTCCACTTCTTGTGTTTCCACAAAAACTACGTCACTGTGGCACTTTCAGGCCTACTCCAGCATATCAAGAGACTTAGCTGTTTCATCCGCCGTAACGGAAAAATCCGTCCCTAGGCTTATTGTTTCGCCTAGCACAAACACTACCGGCATCACAGCCAGTGCTAGCATGGACTTTCCTCATGAAAAATAACTTTTCATGCGATTATCCAAAAATTGCACGTCTTATAATTACAATTGATTTAATTCGCTCGCTTGGATTTGTTTACCGAACACTTCTTTTTCCAAACGACTTAGTCGTTTCAAGATATCAAAATTGGTAATTGTCGTTTGAGTTGTGTCTCCAAATGACTGATGAACCTGAGAAGCAGTTGAATTTGGAGCTTCCTGCATACGCTTAGAAAGTTCTTGTTTTAAACGGCTATTTTCTTCACGCAATTCCTTCACTAAAGCTGAATAAGTTTCATAGTCTTTGATCACATCATCTAAAAACTCATCTACTTCTTGCTTACTATATCCACGTACTGCTGTTTTAAAATCTTGATCAAAAATATCTTTAGGTGTAAAAATAATACTAGCCATTTCTCTCTCCAATCTGGTTTATTATTATCATTATATACGAAAAGGAAGAGAAAAATCAAGGTATAAACTTTAAATTTCAGAAAAATTTTCCGCCATCTCATTTAAGTCATCAAATGTTAATTTTTTGATATGATATTGTTCATTTTCTTTCATCATTTGGTAAAGATACTTGAGCTTTGTCTCATTTTCTTCATCGTAGAATAGATAAGCGCCATCCGTGCTCTCTAACAAAAATTGATTATAAGTCCGAAACTGACTTGGATTTTCATAGCTTGGATAAGCATATTTGATAAAATCAACATCTTTAAAATTGGCTAATTTTTCTTGGTTAGCCTCATTCCAATTTTCACCTTGGTTTTCAAAAATAAAGATTGTCGCCAATTGAAAATTATATTCTTCCTGTAATTCCTTGGCAACTTCCAGAACCCAGACTTCGAAGCCCAAGTTCCCAGTAAAAACCAGCCATTTCATGCCATTTTCTAAGAGATAGATCAAATCCCTGCGAATAGCTGCTTTGATAATTTTCAAGCGTTGATCCTTGTCTCCAAAGATTCCTAAATCAAAGGCTTTATAGCCTACAACAAGTACACTGACCATTTTTTATCCTTTTAAAATGATTTATGGTATAATAGAGTGATGTTATTGTACCAATAAGGAGTTTTATGGTCAACTATCCGCATAAGCTTACATCTAAAAATAACATAAAAAAAGTGAAAAAAGAGACTGTCGATTTCGCTAATCGGGGAATGACTTTTGAAAAAATGATTAACGACACCAATGACTATTACCTTAGCCGTGGATTAGCTGTTATTCATAAAAAGCCTACACCCGTGCAAATTGTCAAAGTTGATTATCCTAAGCGAAGCCGTGCCAAGATTGTCGAGGCCTACTTTCGCCAAGCATCTACTACGGACTACTCGGGAGTTTACCGTGGGCATTACATTGATTTTGAAGCCAAGGAAACGCGGCAAAAGCAATCTATGCCTATGAAAAATTTTCATGCACACCAGATTGAACATATGGATCAAGTGCTCAATCAAGGCGGGATTTGCTTTGTCTTACTTCACTTTTCTAGTCTGAAGGAAACCTACCTCCTTCCTGCTCCCTACTTAATTGAGTTTTATAAGATTGATAAGGGTGGGAAATCCATGCCCCTGGATTATATTCAGAAACATGGTTATCTCATTGAACAAAACATCCTTCCCAGCATACCTTATCTTGATATTATCTCAAAAAATTTACTAGGTGGTCACTCTAATGAATAAACAAACCTTAATGACAGCCCTAAAATGGGTTGCAAGCGGCCTTATCTCACTCTTTCTTTTGGGACTTCTGCTAGGAAGTTGTCTCTTCTTCTACTATGTGAGCAAGGCCCCTGAATTATCAGAAAGCAAGCTCGTTGCTACTACTTCCAGCAAAATTTATGATAGTCAAAATAACCTTATAGCAGATTTGGGATCTGAAAAACGCGTAAATGTTACCACAGATCAGATTCCGACGGATCTGGTCAATGCTATTGTTGCTATTGAAGACCATCGTTTCTTCAATCACCGTGGGGTTGACTCCATTCGGATCATCGGCTCTATCTTTAATAATATTCTTAAGAGGTCGAATGGGCTTCAGGGTGGTTCTACCTTGACCCAACAGTTAATCAAACTGACATATTTTTCTACCTCTAAAGCAGACCAGACGGTCTCACGTAAAGCTCAGGAAGCTTGGTTGGCTTTCCAACTAGAAAGAACAGCTACAAAGCAACAAATTCTGACCTATTATGTCAATAAGGTTTACATGTCTAATGGAAACTATGGGATGCAGACAGCAGCACAAAGTTTTTATGGCAAGGACTTAAAAGACCTAAGCTTGCCTCAATTAGCCTTGCTTGCCGGAATGCCCCAAGCTCCAAACCAATATGATCCATACTCTCAGCCAGAAGCAGCACTTCAACGCCGTAACCTGGTTTTATCTGAGATGTACCAACTGAAATACATCACTGCTGAACAGTATGAACAAGCTATCAATACTCCTGTTACTGACGGTTTGCAAAGCTTGAAGAGCTCTGCATCCTATCCAGCATATATGGATAACTATCTAAAACAAGTTATCGAGCAAGTCGAAAAAGAAACAGGCTATAACTTGCTGACTACTGGTATGGAAGTCTACACCAATGTCAATACTGACGCTCAAAAGCAACTTTGGGAGATCTATAACTCCGATACCTATGTCAATTACCCAGACGATGAACTTCAAGTTGCTTCCACAGTTATGGATGTAACAAATGGTAAAGTTATTGCCCAACTTGGAGCTCGTAAACAGTCTACTAATGTTTCATTTGGTACAAACCAAGCCGTTGAAACCAATCGGGACTGGGGTTCAACTATGAAACCTATCACAGACTATGCACCAGCCATTGAAGAAGGCGTCTATAGTGCCACATCTGCGACTATTGCAGATGCCCCTTATAATTTCCCTGGCTCTAGCACTCCTGTCTACAACTGGGATATGCGCTACTATGGTAATATAACCATGCAATATGCCATCCAAGAATCACGAAACGTTCCAGCTGTTAAAACTTTAGAAGCAGTTGGTCTCAAACAAGCTCTTAAGTTCTTGAATAAGATTGGTATCAACTATCCAGAAATGCACTATTCAAATGCCATTTCAAGTAATACCAACAAATCTGGAAACGAATATGGAGCAAGCAGTGAGAAGATGGCTGCGGCCTATGCAGCTTTTGCTAATGGAGGAACCTACTACAAACCTCAATATGTCAATAGAATTGTCTTTAGCGATGGTACTGAAAAAGTCTTCTCTAATGAAGGTTCAAGAGCCATGAAAGAAACAACAGCCTACATGATGACAGATATGATGAAGACTGTTTTGACATCCGGAACAGGTACAAATGCAGCAATTTCTGGTGTCTATCAAGCTGGGAAAACTGGTACTTCTAACTATGCAGACGATGAATTAACCAAACTTACAAAGCCTTATTACGGCTCTAGTATTGTAACTCCAGATGAGCTCTTCGTCGGTTACACTCCTCAGTATTCGATGGCGGTATGGACTGGTTATTCAAACCGCTTCACACCAGTTCTTGATGATGGGGTCAAGGTTGCAACTGATGTCTATCGGTCTATGATGACTTACTTGAATGCCAATGGAAACGAAGACTGGGAGCAACCAAATGGGGTTTATCGAGTTGGTTACTATCTATACCTAAACGGATCTAATCCATATCGATACTATATCCAACCTTCCTCAACTTCAGAAGAATCATCTTCTTCTGAGGAAGAGTCTTCTTCAAGTAGTTCGGAATCCTCTACTACTTCCGAATCAAGTTCATCCTCTACTTCTAACCCACAAGAAAACAAACCACAGACTAATAACGGCCAGCGTTAAGGTTTAGAAGATCAACATAAAAACTCTATCTTCTCTCATATGAGAAGATAGAGTTTTTTTATTTAGAAAAGGCCTTATATAGCTATAAGGACCTTGTTCATAGATATTCTTTTATAAAGCCAGAGCTCCCATTGGATCCCATGGAGCCAAGACAATAGGCTCTGCTTCATAAGCAGCTAATTCCGCTTCAGTCAGAAATTCTTTGCGCACTACGATCTGGTAGGTATATTCATCCATCCAAGAGTCAGAGGCTACAAAGTAACCCTTGTTACCAACCTTTTCGCCCCAAGAGTTTTCGACCTTCCATTTCTTGGCTTTTCCATTTTCATCCAAGTCCACCCCTGTCAAAACCATTGCATGGGTCATCAGACTTTCGCTATAGTCCAAACGTCCTGCCTTGTCTTGAGTCAACTGGATATCCATACTAGAAGTAAAGTCATACATGCCGGCAGCCATAATACCCGCTTTACGATTGCTAGACTGTCCAACATCAGAACCAAACCATACGGTTTCGCCAGCTCGCATTTGGGCGATAGCCAGCTCTTTTAGTCTGTCCATTTCAACATTCAAATAACGAACCGGCTTGCTACCAACGACATTACCCAGCATCTCAACTGTATAAGACTGACCATAAGGCTTGTCTGCAGTTGGCGCATTGATGATAGAGACATAATCGTCTAATTTGAGATCAACATATTTTTTGAAGAAAACTTGTGGTGTCAATCCGCTCTCACTATGAAAATTGTTATCTTTATCGCGATAAGAGAAGTCGAATTGGCGAGGCGGTAAACCTAAATTCATAGCTAGGAAGTTAAAGACTTCCTGGAGAAGTTCTTCTTTCTTAGCCTGAAGTTCAGCCGAGTTTGCACCTGCTGCCACTAATTCTCGCAAAATCTGTGCATCCTGACGCAGGAGTTTATTAAGAATCTGATTGAGCTCACGGCTGTTGCTAGAAGAAATTGACTCTGGATAGACTGACTTGGGTACGACGCCATATTTTTCAAAAAGAGAAACAACCATATCCCATTGACCGCCATCCTGCTGAGGCGTATCTAAGAGAAACTTAACCTTGCGACTAGTCAATTCTTGGTCAGCGGTTGCCAGCACCTGCTCTAAGAACCAGTTGGATTTTTCATATTTATCCCAAAAGAAGGTGTGGGCCTGAGATAGTTCAAAATCTTCCAATTGGAAACCAGCAATCATCTTGTGGCGGAAGGTATTAAGAGCTGCAAACATCCAACAGCGCCCAGACGCTTTCTGGTCGCTAACCTTATCCTTAGTGAGATCCAGTGAAAAGACTGGCGTGTTTTCCACAGCACTGCTTCGCTTCTCCAAGGACGTCAAAAGACCATTATGGCTGATGGCATTTTCCATTGCTGCAAACTTAGGATTAGCTTCATAAGCAGCATACAACTTATCTGTAAAATCTTGTTCTAACGACTTCATAGAATCCTCCTTGTCATTATACATCTATTATAGAACTTTAAAAAAGGAGTGCAAGTAAAAAGGCTAGACAAAAGAGTCCTAGCCTTTTTCTAAATCAGATTTTAGGATGCCATAGACGGAAAAATCTTTGACTTGTCCTTTATGCAATACAGCCTGACGGAAAGTACCTTCGTAGCTCATGCCAGCCTTAGCCATAACACGCCCCGAAGCTGGATTGGCTGTTACAAATCTTGCTGTGACACGATTGAATCCTGCGTCTTGCAAGAGATAGTTCAAAACAGCTTTCAAAGCTTCTGTCATCAGCCCCTGCCCCCAATAGTCTTTACTTAAAATGTAACCGACCTCGCAATCATTGACCGTATCATCTCTATCAACCACACTGATATCACCAAGCACTTGTTCAGGATTTTCCTTCAGGCAGATGGCCCACTTGTAAAAATCCATGTTTTGATAATTCTCAACCCAGCGAGCAATAGACTGTTGGGTGACTTCAGGACTCTCGTGAGCATCCCAGGTCACATGCAGTAAATTATCTGGACGAGAAGCCCAGTTGTCATACATAGCTTGAGCATCTGATTCCAGAAAAGGTCTTAGCAAAAGACGTTTGGTTTCAATAGACTGTGTACCTATCTTTTTCATCGTTTTCTCGTTTCTTGGCTCGGACTAAAAAGTTGCGATAGAGATTTTCACTTCCAAAATTCGTCAAAAATCGTAATTGGCAAATGGCGTTTATGCTGACCTTTATGCCACCAAGACTCGATAGTTTCTTGGGCGTGGGCTGAAACGGACTTGCCTTCGAGATAATCGTCAATTTCATTATAAGTCACGCCTAGAGCGACTTCATCTGCAATCCCAGGTTTTTCCTCTTCCAAATCAGCCGTCGGCACCTTTTCATAGAGAGCCGGATCAGCTCCTAAAGTGGCCAAAAGCTGCTTGCCTTGACGTTTATTGAGGCGGTAAAGTGGTAAGATATCTGCTCCGCCATCCCCAAACTTGGTGAAAAAGGCGGTGACATTTTCTGCTGCGTGATCGGTCCCAATAACAGCCCCACTGTATGAACCAGCCAAAGCATACTGGGCAATCATACGGCTGCGGGCCTTGATATTACCCTTGTTAAAATCAGAGACTTTGGCACCTGTTGCCTCTATCGCCCTTGTCATAGCATCAGCTGATTCCTTGATATTGACTGTCAAACTGACATCGGGCTGGATAAAAGCCAGAGCCTTTTGCGCATCATCTTCATCTGCTTGAACACCGTAAGGCAAACGAACGGCGATAAAGCGATAGCTATCATCTCCAGTTTCAGAGCGCATTTCCTCTACAGCCAGCTGAGCTAAGCGGCCAGCCAAGGTTGAGTCCTGACCACCAGAAATTCCCAGAACATAACTTTTCAAAAAAGGGTGCTTTTTCAGATAGGCCTTGAGAAAGTCGACCGACTTGCGGATTTCTTCCTCCGGGTCAATGATAGGTTTGACGCCCAATTGAGCGATGATTTTTTCTTGTAGGCTCATTTTTCTGCTCCTGTTTGGTAGGCTTTCTTACGCATCTGGTCAATCAAGTCCATCTTATCCTGCCAGATATCTCTAGCCAGGTCAACTGGATAATCCTGTGGATTAAGAACCCGCTTGTACTCATCCCAGAGTTTATCAAATTCCTTACGGGCATAAGCTTGAATCTCAGTCAGGCTCCGCTTTTGGTATACGAGATTTCCCTCTTGGAAAATATCCACCAATAGCGGTACAGCATCAAAATTCTTAACTGTCTTATTAATGTAAGTGTAGGTAGGATGGAACATTTCCAGCTCTTCCAAGCCATTGACATCAATACCATCGTAGGTAATGTAGTCTCCTTCAGACTTACCTTTTTCCCGACTGGTAATGCGCCAAACCTGCTTCTTACCTGGAGTCGAAACTTTTTCGGCATTATTGGACAGCTTGATGGTATTGCGCAATTCTCCAGTCTCATCTTCAATAGCAACAATCTTATAAACTGCCCCTAAAGCCGGCTGATCATAAGCCGTAATCAACTTGGTACCCACGCCCCAAACATCAATCTTAGCTTTTTGCATTTTCAAGTTGAGAATGGTATTTTCATCCAGATCATTGGACGCATAAATCTTAGCATCAGGGAAGCCAGCTTCATCTAATTGTTGCCGAACTTTCTTAGAAATATAGGCAAGGTCACCTGAGTCAATACGAACACCCAGAAATTTAATCTTGTCTCCTAGCTCACGCGCCACCCGAATGGCTGCCGGAACACCTAAGCGCAATGTATCATAAGTATCCACCAAAAATACACAATCATGGTGAGTTTCGGCATAAGCTTTAAAGGCATCATAATCATTACCGTAAACTTGAACAAGGGCATGTGCATGCGTTCCCAAGACTGGAATATCAAAGAGCTTACCTGCTCGAACATTACTGGTACCGTTGGCTCCGCCAATCACAGCAGCCCGAGTCCCCCAGATAGCTGCATCCATTTCTTGAGCACGACGAGTTCCAAACTCCATCAAAGGCTCATCTTCGATAACAGATCGGATACGGGCCGCCTTAGTGGCAATTAGAGTCTGAAAATTAACGATATTGAGCAGAGCAGTCTCCACAAGCTGACACTGAGCCAGAGGACCTTCCACCTGCACGATTGGCTCGTTGGCAAAAACTAAGTCTCCTTCCTGAGCTGACCGAACACTGAGGCTCATCTTTAAATTTCGCAAATAATCTAGAAAGTCTCCATGATAACCCAAAGACTCAAGATAGTCTAAATCACTCTGGCTGAATGTTAGATTGTTAAGGTAAGAAATAATTCTTTCTAAGCCCGCAAAGACAGCGTAGCCGTTATTAAAAGGATTCTTACGGAAAAAAACTTCAAAGACTGCACGTTTGTTATGGATATTCTGATTGAAATAAACCTGCATCATATTGATTTGATACAAGTCTGTATGTAAGGTTAAACTATCATCTGGAAACATATTTTCTCCTTTATAAACTGCATGGATTTTACTTATTATATCATAAATTTACAATTAAGAGGTTATAGGGAAATAGTCCGGCAATTAGAAAATTGAAATTATTCTTTCTCCAATTTAGCTAATAGCTATTTAATTTCTAATAAACCACTCCACAATTATGCCTCAAAAGCTTCAACAAATCAAAAAACCTTGTTAGTCATAAACTAACAAGGTTTTCGGTTTTATTCATGTTCAGCGATAAATTTATAAGCTTCTTGACCCGCAATCGCTCCATCACCTACTGCTGTCGTAATCTGGCGTAAGTCTTTTTGACGGACATCTCCGATTGCGTAGATACCAGCTACTGAGGTCTTCATATGGTCATCTGTCACAATCCAACCTGATTCATCTCTTATACCCAAATCAGCTACAAACTCACTAACTGGATCCAAACCGACATAAATGAAGATACCACCAAAATCTGCTTGGCTAGTTTCACCTGTCTTAATATTTTTAAAGGTTACTCCAGTCACCTTACGCTCGTTACCATGAATAGCTTCAACGACTGAATCCCAGACAAAACTAATTTTTTCATTCGCAAAGGCACGATCTTGCAAAACTTTTTGTGCGCGTAATTGATCACGACGGTGAACAATGGTCACACTTTTAGCAAACTGGGTCAAGAAAATGGCTTCCTCAACTGCTGAGTCACCTCCACCGACAACTAGTAAGTCTTCATCACGGAAAAAAGCTCCATCACAAACTGCACAGTATGAAACACCCCGGCTATTAAATTCAGCCTCACCTGGCACATTGAGCTGACGGTGAAAGGCTCCTGTTGCAATAATAACAGTCTTACTTTCATAAACTTCGTCTTCTGTGATAACTTTTTTAAAATCACCCTGATCTTCAATTCTTTGAACATGACCAAAGACATGCTCTACTCCGAGATTTTCCAATGGCTCAAACATCTTTTCAGCCAATTCTGGACCGCTAATTAGGGCATAGCCAGGATAGTTTTCAACATCCGCTGTATTATTCATTTGTCCGCCTGGAATACCAGCTTCCAGTAAGGCAACTTTTAGGTTGCTTCTTGCAGCATAAAGCGCCGCTGTCATTCCTGCAGGACCTGCTCCAATAATAATTGTATCGTACATGACTCCACCTTCTTTTGTTGTAATAATAATTATTCTAACGCCAATAAAAAACTTTTGCAAGCATTATGCTTTTAGCACTAAGAGAATGCCCATAACCGCAAAAGATAAAATAGGGATAGTCATAATATCAATCAAAAGTACATCAAACAAATGCGCCTGTCGTGCCTTTGCTGTCTTATCCTTGCGACTAGCCATTCTGGCTAAAATTAAAATCCCTGACAAACCGCCGATTAGGGCTGTTGTCAAAAGAAGACTCTCTATATAGAGAGAAAAAATTTGCTTTAACATTTAATCTCCTATGTTTTGGTCTATTTATGTCCAATAAGTCATACTTATTTTGCTCAAAACAAACTCAGCTGGTAAAACCAACCGAGTTATCTTTTCTTCATTATATCAAATATAGGTTCGTTTGTAACTAGCAAAAAACTCTTTCGTCCGTTCTTCTTTCGGATTATTCATAATCTCATCTGGTTTACCGCCTTCAATAATATGCCCCTTATCTAAAAAGAGAACCTTGTCAGCAACCTGTGAAACAAAAGACATATCATGACTAACTAAAATCATTGTTTGACCAGATTTTGCAGCATCAGCAATGGATCTTTCTACTTCTCCTACAAGTTCAGGATCCAGAGCAGATGTAGGCTCATCTAGCAGGAGAACATCAGGTTTCATGGCTAGAGCCCTTGCCAAAGCTACCCGCTGTTTTTGTCCACCTGATAGATGACGGGGATAATGGTTTTCTCGATCTGATAAACCTACCTTGGCCAATTCTTCTTTAGCTATTTTAGTAGCTTCTTCATCTGAAAGCTTCTTGACTACGAGCAGGCCTTCTTTTACGTTTTCCAGAGCAGTCCGTCTTTCAAATAGATTAAACTGCTGGAAAACCATGGCTAATTTTCTACGAAGTGTTAAGACTTCCTCCTGACTAATTTGGGAAAAATCAACCCTAAAGTCATCAATCTCAATGATACCGCTGTCTGGAGTTTCCAAGTAATTCAGACTACGAAGAAAGGTTGATTTACCAGCTCCGGAGGAACCAATCAAGGCAATAACTTCTCCTTTTTGGATATCCAAACTAAGATTATCCAATACCGCTTGACCAGAGAAAGATTTACTGAGGTTAAAAATATGAATCATTAAAGGATATCTCCTTTCGCTTGAATTGCTGAATCAATTGCAGCTGGCGTTTGAATGGCCATTTTTCTTTCGATAAAGCGGCCAAATTGCTCAATCATAATATTGACAACCCAATAGACTAGGGCGACTGAGATGAAGCGCTCAAAATAACGGTAATCTGAACCACCTAAAATCTGGGCTTGGGCAAATACTTCTACCACTCCGGCACTAAAGGCAAGTGAAGTTCCTTTAGTCAAACCAATCAAGGAGTTGATCAGGGTTGGTGTAGCTACAACTGCTGCATTAGGAATAATCACACGACGATATACTTGGGTATTGGTCATTCCCAAACTTCTAGCTGCTTCAATTTCTCCTTCACTAACAGAGAGGATTGCTGCCCGGATAGTTTCGCTAGCATATGCTGCCTCATTAAAGGCGAAAGCAACAACAGCAAAGACTGAAGCTGGGATTGCATTGATATTAAAAGCAGTTCCAAAACGTTGATTAAAAACCTTTAGAGCTATAGGAATCCCATAATAGGTAAGCATCAGTTGGACTAAGATAGGTGTTCCCCTTAAAAAGCTGACAAACAAAGCCTGAATAGGGTACAGAACTTTGACACGGTTGATTTTGACAATAGCAAACAGAAGAGCCAAAACCAAACCAAAAAGGGCGCCGCCCAGTGTTAAAAATAAGGTTGTTGGTAATTTTTCAATAATTCTTGGCAGGGCATCAAAAACAGATCTTAAACTAAAATTTTGGCCATCTGGAATGGACTTCATTAATTCCTGATACCAGTTAGAAGACACTATAACTAAACTTGCGTTCATTATTCAATCCTTTCATCATTCTCATATAAGAAGGTCTATGCTCTTTTACTCGGTTTACTGTATCTGAATAACACAAGAAAAAAGATAGACCAGTATACTCTAGTCTATCACACCATTTTTATATCGAACAGTATAAATTATTTATCAAGGGTATAAGCAAATTTTATGACTAGAAGCTTTGGCGCTTGGCCTTGCGTTCTGCACGACCTCGAGCACGATTTTCGGCCCGCTTAGTCTTACGACGTTTTTCATTGACAGCCCACTGAATTTTTTTCTTGTAACCAGGTTTGATTTTCTTCTTTTTCTTTTTAACCAAACCAATCATTTCTGTATCAAGCTTCTCATAAGACTTTTCGCGGTTGGCTCGTCGATCTCGATCATAAGTGTCCTGAAATTCACCGTTCTTTATCATCTTAGGAATGAACTTAATGCCCAGTTTCTCTAATTCACGAATATCAGAGTCATCACTTGGCTGGTAAAGCGTAATAGCCGTACCAGCAAGTCCATTGCGTCCTGTTCTTCCCACTCGATGAACAAAGAAAGAAAGGTCCTGTGGAATAGCATCGTTAATGACATGACTGACCCCTTCAATATCAATTCCCCTTGCTGCTAGGTCAGTCGCAACAATATATTCAAAATCAAGATTTTTTACTTGATTCATAATCCGCTTGCGCTCACGTGGTGCAATATCACCGTGAATCTTAGCCACTTTCAAGCCTTGAGCAAGCAAATAACTATGTAGCTCATCTGCTCTTGTCTTGGTATTCACAAAAATCATAGCCAAATAAGGCTGTAAGATTCGGCTAATTTCATAAATCTGAGCATTTTTATCACGCCCTTTTGTTGAGACCAGCCAATTTTCGATTGTATCAGAAATAACCGTTTTAGTCTTGATTTGCTCCATGACCGGATTGGACAGATATTTCTTCAAGAAAGGCTGTAGCTTCTGCGGAATAGTCGCTGAGAATACCAAAAACTGCAAATCTTTTGGCAAGCTTGAGGCGATTTTATCCACTGTTTCCAAGAAGCCCATATCTAGCGTCATATCCGCCTCGTCCACAACAAAGGTCTTGGCCTTATGAATGGCTAAATCTCCTGACTTGACCAAATCATAGATTCGTCCAGGTGTCCCGATAACAATATGAGGTTGGCTAAATTCAAGTTTATCAATTTGGCGGGTCTTGTCAGTCCCTCCTACATAGTTAGCAACACGAATTTCTTTATCAGAAAAAGAAGCAATCTGTCGAGTTGCTTGATAGATCTGGGTGGCTAACTCGCGGCTTGGTGCCGTAATCACAACTTGTACGTGTTCCTCATCTTCATTCAGCTTTTGAAAAATCGGTAGCAGAAAAGTATGGGTCTTCCCAGAACCTGTCTTTGATTCACCGACAAGGTCGCGCCCAGACAAAACAACTGGAATCAACTTCTCCTGTACCTCTGTTGCTTCAACAAACTTCAGATCCTCTAAAGCCTCCTGAATATAATTTTTAAAAGTAAATTCTGTAAATTTCATTTTTTCCTCTTATACTTATTCGTCCTATCTATTATAACAGAAATTATGGATTTTTAGCCATTTATATAAAAAGAAGGAGAACAATCGTTCTCCTTTTTCTTACAAATACAAAATAGCTAGAGTAATCAAACTTGCAACAAGGCCTATTCCCCAGAAGAGAAAATCTACCTTCCATTCACTCCAAGCTTTACCACGGCCAGAAAAACCACCAAGTTCAAAATGATGGTGAACTGGAGTCATACGGAAGATTCGTTTGCCTCCTGTCATCTTAAAGTAAGTAACTTGGAGCATGACTGAAGCTGTTTCAAATACATAGACAATCCCAATCAAAAGAAGTGTCCATTCTTGGTGGAGGGCAATAGAGAGAGCCGCTAGCATACCCCCTAGAGCCAGACTACCCACATCTCCCATAAAGATCTTAGCCGGTTTATGGTTAAATCCGAAGAAACCAAGTAGGCCACCAATCATACTAAAGATCACGATTAGAAGATCAAAGCGTTTTTGTTCTAAAGCAATAACCGCATAAGCTCCCAAGCTGATCACGACGGAAATACTTGCAAGACCGTCAATTCCATCAGTTAGGTTGACTGCATTGGAAAAGCCAACCAACCAAAAGAGAACAAAGAAAATATAAAGAAAACCTAATTCTAGTGGAGAACCGAAAACGTTCAGCATGTCCCCACCGCCGTGGCGTTCAAAAAAAAGATAAAAAACCACACCGCCAACCAGCTGCAAGAATAGTTTTTGCTTAGGATTCAGTCCCTCGTTGATTCGGCGGAAAACTTTTAAGAAATCATCTAAAAAGCCAACTAAACCGTACAAGAACAGAATAAACAAAATAGTTGTAACGCTACTAGAAAGATTTCCTGAAAATAATGCAATGACAAAACTCGCCACAATCGAAGCCAAGAGGAAAACAGTCCCTCCCATAGTGGGTGTTCCAGCTTTGGCCTGGTGCTGTTTGACATCTTCGTGCATTTGTTGCCCAGAAATGCGGGCTTTTTGATAAAAACGAATAAAGGCAGGGATTCCAATAATTGTTAAAATCAAAGTAGTAATTCCTGCAATTATAGCTGTAAGCATCTTACTCTCCTAGTGTTATTGTTATTTCTTTAAGGTCCTTGATAGAGGCATTGGCTTTTACGCTCTGACCAACAACCTTCGAACCTTCACCTTTGTATGTAACCTTTATATCTAACCATTTGGCAAAGGTTGATGCGTTCTCTTTAGTCCAACCATACATGTCTGGCATATCATCCAGCTCATCTGTTAGAAGAAGAACTTGCTGGTTGGAAGCAACATTCTTACCTGCTTCGACAGATAATTTAGTGATGCTACTTCCTGTACCAAGGATAATCGGCTGAACCAAATTACGACGTAGCTCTTCAGCATAAGAACCCGGCGACTTATCCTTGCCTTTTTCTTTTGTTTTAGGCATGGTGTACTTGGTTTCGGAAATGATATTATCCAAAACAGGAGTCGGAGTAGTTAGGCTTAGCGTATCCTTCATGGCAACTGCTTCTTCCAAAAGAGGATTGACTACTTCTTTCCATAAATCTGGATAGAACTTCTCTTCCGGCTGCTTCACTGTCACATACATGATGAAATCAGGATCTTCAGCTGGCGTCATAGCAACTACTGAATAGATGTATTCGCCTTCCAAGTATCCGCCTCCGTCCTTAGCTTCTGCTGCAATCTGGGCCGTACCAGACTTGACCGCTACATCTTGACCTGGAACCTGAATGACCGGCACTCCATTTGTCTGTAAGGTACCAAAATTTGGATCTGTCCCAACAGTGATCATATACTTACGAGTCTCTTGAGCTGCTGTCTTCGAAACGGGGTTCCCAACAATTTCTCTCGTGCTTTTTCTAGCGCTATTAGTCGCTGAATCATAAATTGCACTGATAAATTTAGGTTCCAACATGACACCGTCGTTAGCAATTGCAGTAAAACCACGTAGCATTTGAACCTGCGTTACGTTAATCCCTTGACCAAAGGAACTCATTGCAGTTGTAACGACGTTTTTATCCGGAAGATTACCGACATCTTCGCCCATCATACCAAACCGCGTCCGAACTCCAAACTTGAATTTATCTAAATAATCACGCCACTTATCGTCTCCCATCTTTTTCTCCAGACGGGCCATACCGATATTACTTGAATAAGCAAATCCCTGAGCATAAGTCAAGGTCTGACCAGTTGAGAGCCCCATATTGACTCCCCAGTCTTTAATGGTTGTATCCTCGATTTGAAACTCGTCATTAAAGTAGGTTTCATTGGCAGGGAAAGTATGATTATCGATAGCACTAGCCAAGGTAAATACTTTCATAGTTGATCCAGGCTCATAAGGGCTTTGATAAAGCAAGGTTGACCAATTGAAGTCTTTAGACAGACCTTCCTTGGTATCTGCATTAAAACTTGGGCGCTGAGTTGTTGCCAAAACTTCACCTGTCTTAGCACTAACCAGTGTTGCAGACACAAATTTCCCTTTGACCTTTTCCTGGAAGATATCCATTCTTGTCTCTAGATAGCTTTGTAGATGGCTAGAAATAGTCGTATAAACATCTTTACCATTTTCTGTGGCCACAGAGACTTGGTCCGAACCAGGCACAATATTTCCATTTTTATCGCGCTCATAGGTCACTAGGCCATCCCGTCCAGCCAAGATTTTATCCAAGGAATATTCCAAACCTGTTGAACCACGCAGGCTCTTAGATCCATCTTCATTTTCTTCCAATTGGGCAATACCGACAAACTGAGAAGCAAAGGTTTCATTTGGATAGCTTCGGCTAGGGCTGGTATCAAAACTGATTCCTTTAACGCCGGCATCTTCCATGGACTTCTTAATATCTGTCATCGTTGCATAAGGAATATTATTTCCTTTGGCACCAAAATAGACCTGAGTCAATTTTTTCTGTGATAGTTGGCTCTTGGCATAATCGGTCTCAATGTCTAACTTATCGTGTAGAATTTGAGCAACCGTCTCATACTGAGAAGGCTCTACATAGAGAATCTCACCTGTAGCTGATTTATACTTTTTATCAATAATGGCATAGAGATTATAAGTCGTTGAATCTTCTGCAATAGCATTGCCGTTACGATCATAGATCGTTCCCCGCTTGGCCTGTACTGTTTTTTTAATCTGGTAAACTTTTTTAGCCTCCGCCACCAGGTCTACTCCAAATTTTCGACCAGACCCAATCAAGATAGCAAAGTTAATCAAAAAAACAAAGAAAAGAAAAACAGTCAGGATACTCAGATTTTTCCCCACTTGTTTTCGATTCATATTAGCTGTTTTTCGATTTTTTAAAGCATACCTTAAAATCTTATTCTTCATGCTTTATTCCGCCGTTTTTACGATTGCATTCTGTAAGGTCATTTCCTGAGAGCTGGCCAGGCCAGACAGTCTTTCCTTACGAGTTAAATCATTAATCTCTTGCTTGGCGTTATTAATTTCAACCTGCTTAGTGCTGACTTGGACATTTAAGTCCGTCAAATCATGCTGAACTTGCAAGAGTTTTGTTTGCATAAAGACAACACTAACGGCAATAATAATCGCTGTCAAGATAATCGAAGCATAAAATGCTTTCTCGATACGAGTGAACTTTTTAATCCGTGATTGGAGCTGCTGTCCTCTCGTTTCTTGGCTGTTATTTGGCATTTATTCCCTCACTTGTGTACTTTTTTCGCCACGCGCAATTTGGCTGAATGTGCTCGATTATTCAGCTCAAGCTCTTCTGCACTCGGTAAAATTGGCTTGCGACTGATTAATTCCAGTTTAGGTTTCAAGTCATCTGGAATAAAGGGCAAGCCCTTTGGCACGTCTACTGTCGAAGCCTCTTTAAAAAGTTGCTTGGTCAAGCGATCTTCTAAAGAATGAAAAGTGATGACTGAAATCCGACCATCTACTGCCAGCAAATCAATTGCTTGCTGAATAGACTCATCAGCTGCACCTAGCTCATCATTGACCTCAATCCGAATGGCTTGAAAAATCTGCTTGGCTGGATGCCCTTTTTTCTTTAATTCCTTGGCTGGCTTGGCAGATTTGATAATCTCTGCAAGCTCTGTCGTCGTCTCAATCGGCTTGATCTGCCTAGCTTGCTCAATTTTACGAGCAATTTGCTTTGAAAATTTATCTTCACCGTATTTAAAGAAAATACGCACTAAATCATGATAATCATAGTCATTGACTACTTGATAAGCGCTAAAATCCGCATGACGATTCATACGCATATCCAATGGTGCATCTTGTTTATAAGAAAAACCACGTTCTCGCTCATCTAATTGGGGGCTTGAAACCCCTAAGTCATAACAAATGCCATCAATCTCATCTACACCAAGTTTTTCTAACCGTAGTTTAAGATGACGGAAATTATCCTGCACAAAAGTAACCATGCCTTTTTCAATGTATGGTGCTAAACGTTTTTTGGCATGTTCAATAGCTGTCGCATCTTGATCAAAAGCATAGAGATGCCCCTTGGGACTTAACTTACTTAGCAAATATTCACTATGGCCTGCCCCACCTAAGGTCGCATCAACATACACCCCATCAGGTTTAACATCTAAATAATCAATAGTTTCATGAAGAAGAACGGTTACATGATGAAATTCATTTGTCATATCTTATCTATTATACCATAATCAAAAGCAAAAAAAAATTTTAAAGAAAAAGTAGGACCAGGAAAAATAATCCTAAGTTTTTGTCGCATATACTTGACATAATCTCCAAAAAGGATTATACTGTTTTAAAAGTCAAATATACACGACATTTGACTGGTGATAAAAAATAGAAAGGAAGGGTGTAATGAATCGTGTCAAAGAATTTCGAAAAGAAAAAAAGATGTCTCAGCTAGAGTTGGCCAAGTCTATCGGGGTATCGCGGCAAACTATCAATATGATTGAAAACAACAAATACAATCCAACCTTGGAGCTCTGCATCAATCTGGCAAAAACACTAGATACTGACCTCAACGCCCTCTTTTGGGATCCCCAGCTGACAGATGAAGATTCAGAGGACTAAGAATTTCTCCTTGTAGCAACATTCATACCTAAAGAAAGGAAGCAAACATGAAAAAAGAAACATTCTCAGACAAGATGATCAAACAATTTTACGGCATTACTGGACCTTTGGATGAGCAAAAGCGACAACAGGCTGAGCATCTAGGAAATATAGGCTTTATTTGGCTTTTCTTTATTCTGATTTTTGGCAATGCCATCGCCTTTCCCCTAGCCTTTCGCTGGCCCAAAATTATCGCTGTTGCTTATCCTATCCTGCTGGAAATCCTTATCCTCGGCTTCTGTGTCTATATAGTCATTCAAGCACGGCGCAAAGGAATTGATAACCTAGAGCTAGGACTTCAGGATGAAAAAGAAGAAAAAGCTATGAAACATGCTGGTCTCAAAGCAGGCTTCTCTTATTGGCTGCTCTTTTATCCTCTCTTTAGCATCATGATAGCTGTCATGGAAAAGAAAGATATCCTACAAGTTTTGCTTCAGCCAAAACTTATTATAGCTGGATTAGCTGCTAGTCTTGGATTTGGACTGATTATGCATTTTATTTCCAAAGGAAAGATTCGTCAAGCACAAAAAAGGGAGGAAGAAGAATGAACCTTCAATCTTATAAAAATACTATCTTAATTCTACTATTTGCCATTTTTCTAGTCTGCCTCTTCTTTCTGAGGACCACAACAGATCCAGTTCTTTTTTGGATTCTAACCTTCACTTGCGTCGCCATTCTCTACATCAGCTATAAACTCTTAAAAAGGAAGAAAAAATAAAATAGTTGGCATTTCAGCTTATGCACTGAAATGTCAACTATTTTTTTATGAATTTGGATCATCTAGACTGCGGCCATGAAGACCTTTCTCGCGCTGAACTTGACGCAACTTCTCAGGCGTCACATCATTGCCATCTTCATCGACAATCTTGATACCTTCGATGTGATGGCGAACAGAGCGACGGTAGCCCTCGATATACTCTTCACGAAGCTTGGCTTGTTCCACTTTTTCCTCAGCAGTTAAGCCTTCCGTTTTTTTCTTTTTAGCCAGTTCATTAATACGGGCAATTTTTTTAGGATCCATGATTCTACCTCTCTCTTACCTTTTATTTGGTATTAATCTGATTAAACTGCGCCATTTGTCCTGCCTTGGCTGTCAAAGACGCTAGGAGAGCTAAGCGATTGTTACGCACAGTCTCATCTTCTGCCATGACCATGGTATGGTCAAAGAAAGCGTCGATAACTGGACTGAGGGCAAAGAGTTGGTCCAAATTGGCAGCTAAGTCAGATGTCAGCTCGACTTTTTCAATGGCCGCTGCCAAGTCTTTTTCCTCTTGATTTTCAAAAAGTGCTGGATTGACAGCGGTCTGCCCTTGGGATTTCTCAGCTAGATTGAAGACCCGAGATAGGCTTTCGACTGCTGACTTAAAGTTGTCTTCCTGAGCTTTTTCTGCTAAAAGCGCAGCAGTTTCTACTAAATCGCGTACGACGAAGTGAGTGCTTTGAAGAACAGCTGTCACGATGTCTTTTGGAATGCCGCGATCCATCATTTTCTCAACTCGGGCACGGAAGAAGTCCAGCACCGCCTCTTGATTGTCATAACTTAGACTATCAAACTTGAGTTCGTAAAGTCGGCTAACCAGCTGAGCCAAGTCAATGTTCCAGCCAAACTTGTCCAAGATACGCACAACACCCTGAGTCGCACGGCGCAGCGCATAAGGATCATTAGATCCGCTTGGAATCAAGCCAACTGAGAAGAAGGACAGAATGGTATCCAGCTTATCAGCCAGAGCCAATACCGCTCCGACCTTGGTGTCAGGCAATTCACCATCAGCTGATGTCGGCATATAGTGCTCCCGAATAGCAGCTGCCACTGCAGCATTCTCACCAGCCAGAAGAGCATACTTCTCACCCATGATACCTTGCAACTCATCAAATTCACCAACCATACCAGTCAGCAAGTCAAACTTATAAATAGCCGCTGCACGAGCCAAGTCGGCTGTCTCATCAGCATCCAATCCTGCTTCTTGCGCCAAGAGAGCAGCAATCTTACTAGTCCGCTCCATGTGCTCTGCCAGAGAGCCAATCTTTTCGTGGAAAGTCACATTGCTCAGCTTTTCAACCAAGTCGGCAATAGCTAGTTTTTGGTCTTCCCGCCAGAAGAATTCCCCATCTTCCAGACGAGCCACCAAGACTTTCTCATTTCCCTTGATGACATTTTCTAGATGCTCTGCATTTCCGTTGCGGACAGAGATGAAGTGCGGCAAAAGTTTGCCTTCAGCATCGCGCACAACAAAGTAACGCTGGTGCTCTTTCATAGAAGTTACCAAGACTTCCTCAGGAACTTCTAGGTATTTGGCATCAAAATTACCCAAGAAAGCAGTTGGATATTCTACCAGATTCAACACTTCATTGAGCAGGTCTTCGTCAATTTCGATAGAAACCCCGTGCTCCTCTTCTAATGCTCGAATCTGCTCAACAATCATATCTCCCCGCTCAAGAGGACTGGCAATGACAAACTGAGCCCGTAGGTCATCTTCATAGGAATCCGCTGAAGCAATCTCCGTTTCTTGACCTAAGAAACGGTGTCCTCGGCTAGTACGACCGCTCTTGATGTCCAAGAAATCCAAGTCAAAGGCCTGCTCATCTAAGAGTACAGTTAAGGTGTGGACTGGACGGATGTATTCAAAGGTGTTGTTTGCCCAGTGCATGCTGACAGGGAAGGTCAAAGCTTGCAGAACTTCCGTCACTGCTGGGATGATCTCCTCTACTGGGCGGCCGATTTCTTCCTTGGTCACATAGACGTATTCTTCGCCCTTGATTTCACGGAAAGTAATGTCCTCAACCGTCAAGCCCTTGCCGCGGACAAAGCCTTCGGCAGCCTTGGTAAAGTTCCCATCTGCATCCAGAGCAATTTTCTTAGAAGGGCCTTTGAAATCTTCGGTCAAATCAGACTGCTTGTCTGCCAAGCCAACCACGCGCACCGCCAAACGGCGAGGCGTTGAGAACATTTCAATTTTCTCAAAGGTCAGACGATGGTCTGTCAGGAAGGCTCCCATCTTGTCGCGCAGCTGCTTCATGCTCGGTGTCACGACATAGGCTGGCATTTCCTCCAAGCCTAATTCAACTAATAAATTTTTTACCATGATTATTCTCCCTCCTCTGCCAAGAGTTTCTCGCGAGTCTCAGCATCCAAAAGCGGATAGCCCAGACGCTTGCGCTCAGCCACAAAGGTCTTGGCCACGACACGCGCCAGATTACGAATGCGAGCGATATAGCCTGCTCGCTCTGTCACGGATACAGCTCCACGCGCATCCAAGAGGTTAAAGGTATGCGAGCATTTGAGAACATAGTCATAGGCTGGGTGCACCAGATGCTCGTCCAGACAGCGCTTAGCTTCTGCTTCAAACCTCTCAAAATTCCCCAAGAGCAAGTCTTGGTCGCTGACCTCAAAGCTGTACTTGGAATGCTCATACTCAGGATGAGTGAAAATTTCGCCGTACTTAACACCATCAGCCCACTCAATGTCATAGACAGAGTCCACTTCTTGGATATAAGAAGCCAGACGCTCCAGACCATAAGTCACCTCAGCTGTCACCGGTTGAGTTGGCAGACCTCCGACCTGCTGGAAGTAAGTGAACTGAGTGATTTCCATACCATCCAGCCAGACTTCCCAGCCTAGACCAGCTGACCCAGTTGACGGGTTTTCCCAGTTATCCTCAACAAAACGGATGTCATGCTCCAGCGGATTGATACCCAAGAGCTCCAAAGACTGCAAGTAAAGTTCTTGGATATTGCTCGGAGAAGGCTTCATAACCACCTGAAATTGGTGGTGCTGATAAAGACGGTTAGGGTTTTCCCCATATCGTCCATCTGCTGGGCGACGAGACGGCTCGACATAGGCCGCATTCCAAGGCTCAGGACCAATAGCCCGCAGGAAGGTATAAGGACTCATTGTTCCCGCCCCCTTCTCATTATCATAAGCCTGCATAAGCATACAACCCTGATCATTCCAGAATTGTTGCAAAGTTAAAATAATTTCTTGAAACGTTAACTTCTTAGACATTTTTTACTCCTTTATTTTTTCATTTTAGCTCAGGGACCATCTTTTGCTCCGTTTGAACAAACAAAAGAACCACATCCGACAATCCTAGGCTATTGCGACCTAGGGGCGTCAAAAACGCGGTTCCACCCTAATTTATTACTTCATTACGTTTAAAAATGTTAACCAAAAGCGCCATCTGCTCTGCTTCCCTATCTGGCTCACACTATCCCAGACTCGCTAAAAAGTAGACAAAGAGATTTCTTTCTAAAAAAGATTATAGCAGAAATCCTAACTATTGTAAAACACTTATACGCCTATCATAAAAGAAATCCCTCAAGTATAAACCTAAGGGATTCTAATTCTAAAGTAAGCTTGAAATATTTATGCTTGTCTTGGTTTTCTTGGCTTCACAACTCTTGGTTTTCTACCATCAAGTTTTCTCCTAGCCACCTTCAAATTCGCAATAGCTTCCTTAACTTCTGTTTGGCTAGCTCCCGGATCGTCCAGAACTGCCTTAGCTTGAGCGTACGCTTCTAAATATGCTGCTTTAACATTCTCGCTAGCATAGATAAACTTATTGCTGATTGCTTGATAGTGCATGTCGTATTCTACTAATTTTTGCAAATCAGTAAAGTTCGTTGGCTTACCATCTAATTTTTTCTCAGTAGCTGCCAGTTTGGCCAGTGCTGTATCGATTTGCTCCTGGGTTACCTTCTCTTGTAGTAAAAGAAGAGTAACTTCTTGGAAGGCTTTGTCATAGGCACGGCGGTTTCTATCCTTAGCATTAGCATAAGCACCTGTTTTCGTTGTTGCAGCATACGCTTCTACTGCCGCTTTAACAGCTGCTACATCGGATTCTTTACCGTCAAGATCAGTTGTTGCGGCTTGCAATTTAGCAACAACAGCATCCACTTCTGCCTGTGTCAATTTACCAGCTAAAGCAGCTTTAGCAGATTGATAAGCTTGATCATAAGCCAGACGTTTTGCGCTAGAAGCATTGTAATATTGAACCGTCGATACTAGATTTGATTGCTGATTAACCGCAGCCATAAGAAGGGTTTTAACAACAACTCCTAATTTAAGAAGATTGTTCTTACCTTCAAGGACCTCAACAGTTGGATCTGTTTCCACAAGCTCATAACCAGTTGGGAGATTTACAAAGACAGAGTAGAATCCTGCCCCTACTGATCGTCCAAAGGAATTCTTGCCAAATTTAGCAGCAGGTAACATATATACATCGCCATTGTTGTTCTTCAGAAGCACTTGGGTATTCTTTGGTACAGCCTGATCAAAAGTAACACTGACTGGCGCAAAGACAACTTCCTTAACAAGGAACTCGATGGTCTTGAAGCTATCTTGTGCTGTTAATTCAAATTCCTGCGTCTTGGAACCGTAGAACTTGATTTCATCTCTATCATAGGTGAAGACTTCCACTGTATAACGGCCGAACGGCAAGAAGTTGATATCTTTTCCTTTGTCCAAATCAACATATTTTCCTTTGTCATCCTTGATTCGATAGACAAAGGTCGTGTCAACATCTTTATGTGTGGTTGCATCCACCATGGAAACTCGGATCCGGCCTGAATTTTCAGAGCTGACAAATTCAGACAAGGCAAGAACATCTTTGTTGCCTGCATAATCTTCTACCGCATAGAAAATCTGGGACTTGTCCACTCCTTCTGGCAAGGTGTAAGTACCATCTTCATTGGCTGAAAGATAAACTCTATGCTCGTATTCCCGTTCTTTTCCATGGGAATCCACGTCCTTATAAGTGATTGAACCTTCTTCGTCTGCCTTCAAGTAGAAGACTTGTTCGCGCAGAATACCACCGTTTCCTACATCCTTTGGCTTACGGACTGTTAAAGTCTCAACACCGTCTTTATTCGTGATATAACCTGAAGTAATCTGAGGTTTTTGGGTATCAATTTGAAGATCGAAGCTTACGGTTTGCTCTTCTGCACCAGGCACGTCAGGTGTGTAGCGAACAACATATGTATAGCGGCCATCTTCTAACGGGTTGCCCTTGCTATCGCGACCATCCCAAACAGTATTTGTCAAAAGATAAGACTTCGGTTTTCTCGCATCACCGCTATAGAAATTCTTACGACCATCCCAAGCCTTGCTACTTTGCCAGATTGGGAAGCGGTAGTCAGTATCATCTGTTGTATACACACTAGCTGTCAGATTGTTCACATTCCGGTAGAAGACAGAGCGGTACTGGATTACATCTTTATTGCCATCGCCATTTGGTGAGAAGGCTAAGCGAATATTGCCATCAGCATCCAGCTGCAAGATATGTTTCCCATCGGCATTTTCTGCTGTTCCTAAGACAACTGAACTGCGGTCTACAGTTTTACCAGTCGAATAAAGGGTATCTTTAGACGTTGTTACGAGGCTCGTCACATTACTTTTAGAATCAATACTTTTATCCTCTGGCACCTGATAATAGAAGCCTGATTTCCCATCGCGAACTAATTTATAAATTGGTTTTTCAGCAGCTGGCAGATTTTGGAATTGACCACGGAAGCCCATAAATGGCAGGCTCACTACATCACCGTCATCTGCTGGATCAACAAAGCGAACAAAACCTTCCAAGAAGTAGCCGTTTGGCATTAACTTGGTCAGCTCTTCTGCAAATTTAGCCACATTAACCTTCACAGTTACAGTCTGACTGCTATGAGCCTTGACCGTAACTTCTGGCCAGACTGTCTCAGTCAATTTACGAGGTGTCAGATCGAATTGACCATCCTTAACTGTATCTGTATTGGTATTGACAATCATTTTCAGGGTTCGGTCAGTGTCAGTAATATTATGAACCGTTACGTCAAACGTAAAACTATCTTCGACATTGCCTAAAGATACACTTGGGTATTGGTTTTCCCCAGTAACATAAAGTCCAGTAGACACCGCAGCAGCTGTATCAACGATTCCTGCACCTTGCTGACGCGGAGAGGTATAAGCGCCTGTTTCTTTATCAATATGCAGTTTCGCTGTAGACATGATCAAAGCCTTGACCAATTCAGAATTCTGAGCTGGAGTTAGGTCTGGATAATGCTTAAGCAGGTATTCTTTCACCAAGGCAGCAACACCAGCCACATGTGGAGACGCCATACTGGTTCCGTTCATGCTGCCATAGGTATTGTCATTAAGTGAAGAATAAATTGATCCACCAGGAGCTGACACATCTGGCTTAAGCTGACCATCGGTTGTAACACCCCAGCTAGAAAAGTCAGATAGTTCTTTAGCTGTTGGGTTTGGGCGATTATCTTTCAATCCGTTGAAGGCAATCTTATAATTGCCAGCAGCCAAGGCTTCACCATACTGTTTGCTGATAAAGGCTGATGGAGCTGATTCTGAATCCTTATCCAAGGCCATTTGGATATTAGCCCCTTCAACATTATTGTAAATGAGGGCACCAGCTGCACCATGTTGGATCGCATTTTTAATCTTCTCAGAGAATGTAATCGAACCACGCTGAATAAGGGCCAACTTCCCTGTCAAGTCTAGGCCATTAAAATCTTCCTCACGACCTTGACCAGCATTGACATACTCATATTCCTTGCCCTTTTCAAAATCAGCCTTGCTATCTGCTTTGGCAAATGTGAATTTTCCGTTGCTTAATTTAGCATTGTCTTCCAGACCACGAACTTCCATGACTTCCTCAGTCACTACCGTATTATCAACAGAGGCAACAGAAATAGCTCCTTCTGCAGTTGAAGGATTTCCGACTAAACCATAATCTGGATTTTCAGCCAGAGGTTTGGAATGGCCACTTCCGAAAGTATTTTCGTTACCAGCCGCAATTACGACACTGACTCCTTTAGCTCGAGCTCGTTCAATCGCTGCAGAGAGACTAGGACTCATGTTTACGACTGATCCTGTTGCTGAACCCAAACTCATATTGATGGAATCTGCCCCCAAGGCTACCGCATCTTCAATGGCCTTGATATAAATGGCGTCGCTCGTAGTTTTTTGACGGTCTGAGAAGACCCTCATGAACATCACTTGAGCTTCAGGAGCAACCCCATAGATGTATTCTCCATTGCTATCCTTCTTGTCTGGATTTCCAGCCGTGATACCAGTAACGTGCATCCCGTGAGAATAGCTATCTTTTTCCTTGATGCTATCATCGCCATCAATATAGTTATAGGCATAGACAACCTTGCTGTTATACCATTTACCATAATCAATTCCGGCCTTCTTCTTTGCCTCTTCAAGAGCAGCTTCCGTTTGGTATTTGGCTTTTGAAGGGTCCGAAATACGCAAGACTTCATGGTGGACGTCTAAACCAGAGTCGATAACAGCAACCAAGCGGCCTTCCCCTTTATAACCTTGAGACCATGTTTGAGGAACCTTGATGATTTCATTACTACTGATGCTAGTTGGTTGCTCGTCCTTGCTGACTTTATCTTCTTCCTCAGAAGTCGCAGTAGCAACTGGCTGACCTGTATTTTCTGACGCTACAGCTTCTGTAGTCGCTGGCTTGCTTTCAGGATTTTCAGCCCTAACCTCCTGCTTATCTTCTTTCTTCGCAGATGAAGGGCTTGTTACCTCTGCTGTCGAAACAGTCTGTTTTGGCTCTATAGCTACAGTTGTTTCGCTAGCTACTTGCTTTTCTTCCTTAGTTTCTCCTGCTGATGGAGCTTGAGCATTTGCTGGCTCTGAACTTGAGGATTTGTCTACTTCTTCAGAAGTTTGCGACTTGTCCTCTTTTACTGTCGCCTTATCCGCAGAAAGAGACTCCTGCTCTGACGGATCAGCTGTCGTAACTAGGCTTGACTGCTGACTCGCTTCTGATGTATTAACGGCAGTCTGTTCGTCCGCATTAGCTTGGCCTGAACCAAAAATCAAAGCAGTTCCCAACAAAGCCGAAGCCAAACCAAATTTGAACTTCCGAAGTGAAAAACGTTGTTGTCTTTTCATACAAAACTCCTCAATATTTTTTAACTCATATTATAATAAAAATTGTCTGAAAATTCATACTTTGTTATAAAATGTAACGAAAATGTAATATTCCCGAATGTTTTTCTACTTAATACCTATTTTATAAAGTTTGATGAGTCAATTTGTTTGAAATATAGAACAAAATTAGAATAATATACGGTTTTTAGCACCTTTGTCGTAAGAAATAGTCCTCCTAGCAATCTAGCAGGGAATTACTTTTCGTTGAAAGCGCTTGCTGATCCAAAAACTTTGTGATATAATTAACATATTAATGATAATAACTAAACAGGAGGAACTACTTATGAAAGCAGTTGTTGTTAATCCAGAAAGTACTGGTGTTGAAATTATTCAAAACAAAGAACTCCGTCCGCTTGAAACAGGTGAAGCTCTTGTAGAAATTGAATACTGTGGTGTCTGCCACACTGACTTGCACGTTGCACATGGTGACTTTGGTAAGGTCCCAGGCCGTATCCTTGGTCACGAAGGGATAGGTATCGTCAAAGAATTGGCTCCTGATGTGAAGAGCTTGAAAGTCGGTGACCGCGTCAGTGTCGCTTGGTTCTTTGAAGGTTGTGGCACATGTGAATACTGTACTACAGGACGTGAAACTCTTTGCCGTACAGTAAAAAATGCTGGTTATTCTGTTGACGGTGGTATGGCTGAACAATGTATCGTAACAGCTGACTATGCTGTCAAAGTTCCTGAAGGTCTTGATCCTGCACAAGCTTCTTCTATCACTTGTGCCGGTGTAACTACTTACAAAGCCATCAAAGAAGCTCAGCTCCAACCAGGCCAATGGATCGTCCTTTATGGTGCAGGTGGTTTGGGTAACCTAGCTGTTCAATATGCTAAGAAAGTTTTCAATGCCCATGTTATCGCAGTCGACATCAACAATGACAAACTTGCCTTAGCCAAAGAAGTTGGTGCTGATATCGTCATCAACGGCCATGAAGTTGAAGATGTTCCTGGTCTCATCAAAGAAAAGACAAACGGCGGAGCTCATTCTGCTGTCGTAACAGCCGTTTCTAAAGTGGCCTTCAACCAAGCTGTTGATTCTGTACGTGCAGGTGGTCGTGTAGTAGCCGTTGGTTTGCCATCTGAAATGATGGATCTCAGCATTGTCAAAACCGTTTTAGATGGTATCCAAGTCATCGGTTCCCTCGTTGGTACTCGTAAGGACTTGGAAGAAGCCTTCCAGTTTGGTGCTGAAGGATTAGTCGTTCCAGTTGTCGAAAAACGCCCTGTTGAAGATGCCGTAGATGTCTTTGATGAAATGGAGGCAGGTACTATCCAAGGACGTATGGTACTTGACTTCACTCACTAATGCCTCTTTCTATTAAACAAAAAACGGACTACTCTATGGTTAGTTCGTTTTTTTATTGATTCTTTTACGGTATAGTGTTCTTAAGGTTTTATTATGAAAAAATCTCACTATTTATAAAGAACACAGATCTATCACCCTGTTTATAAAATAGCGTGTAGCGAGCACTTTTTAATCACCTTAGAACTGAAATTAAATCATAACACTAAAAACATAAGACCTAAGAAAGAATCCTTAGGTCTCATCTTTATGACTCAAAAAATACGAAGAAGAGTTTTGCATTGTAAACCTTTCGAGTCGTTATTCCAGCTCTATCCCCTTCTCACGGAGATTATCTAAGCACTCCTCATAGTAGGTGTCATCATGCTCACTATAGATAGGATTGCCTAGCTTCTCCTCAGGCAAATCCTCATAAGGAGGGCAGGTCTTACCACGGTAGTTCTTGTCCAGCCATTCTGGGCTGACCCGATAGCCACGACTAGCCATTTCCTCCATGATCAAGCGATGATAGGCATAGAGACGATAGGGCGAGTGGGTGAAGACATAATCCACCGTCGCATGCCTTCTGCCCCAGCCATTACCACGCAGGGCACAGCATTCCCGATGTTGCCCCAACAGCTGAGGACGGGGAAGTTGAGGAATCAAGGCCTCATGCCAAAGTCTCATGTAAGTCTCCTTTCAGTAAAGTTAATTTTTGTAAGTAAGCATTTAGATAAAGGGCAAGCAAATCTTCTTTACAGACCTCCCCCTTATGTTCAGGAATTGGACAGGCACGGTCAATCATGAGTTGAACCTGACTCAGCTCCACCACTTCTTGCTTGAGATACTGGCGAATTTCATTGTAAATATTGCTAGAATGACTCAAAACAAGGTCCTTATTTTCCACCCAAAGTTGCTGACAAAATGCCCATTAGTTCTTACTATTCATAGCTGAAAACTAACTCCCTTTTTTAAAAAAATGAGCGAATTATGAGCGGAATATGAGCGAATAAATGAGTTCTCATTACTGACCGTATGAAGCTTTTTTCATCTTCTACGTGTTCCCATGTCTCAAGAAACAAAATAATAATTTTCTTTTAGTTCTCGGAATCGGTCAAAACTGAGAATGCCCTCATTTTGTAATCTTCCTAAGACGACACTAGGATGAATATCTATCTCCTCAGCAAAGTGTAGGATATCCGACTTATCAAAGTTTCCTTTCTCTACAAAAGCTTGATAGTCTTCAGGGTTTATCAAAAGATCTTTTGCAAACTGATCTGCCTCTTCCTCAGAACGTCGGTAAAATTCGCTATTTCCATCATCAGATGAAAAATCATTCTCCAGAATATGCCCAATCTCGTGAAAAAGTGAGAACCAGAAAATATCTGATGCTTTGTTTCGATCTGTGAGTAATAGCATGGCACTGCCGTTTCCAAATTTTTTGGTTGCACCATTCAGATTGGCATTTGGCAAAGCAGGAAGGCCAACTAGGACAACACCACAGTCAAGCAAGATATCAGACAAGCGTTGAGGAAAAACTTCTGGATCTTGTCTGGTCAACTTTCTCAAAGCAGGCAAGCTTTTCTCTAACTTTTTGCGATTGAGCTTGGTAGTTGTTACATCACGCGCTTTTTTAGATGCCAACTCCAGCATGATATTGGAGTTCACTATACTTTTAGTAGTGAACTCACGTGTATTCCGATAGCTCACTAGATGGTTGAAAGTCGTGAGGTTTTTTAAATTCGCCACACCTAAAATCTTGCGAAGCTCGACAATCTTTTCCTTCAAGCTATAGCGTTTGTCTGGCACGTAGCCTTCTTCCTTAAAATACTTGAAATCTATCATCTCACAGATTTTTTTCTCGCTACCTTCTTCTAGCTCTTTTTGTTCTACAATCTCTGCAACTTTTACATCGTAAGCATTCTGAAGATTGAGCCAGGTTTGCATGGAAACTCCGCTTAGCTTGGCTAACTTATGAGCTGTTTCTTTACTGATGGACTCCTCCGCATTGACGAGCTTGCTGACAGTCTTTGCCGAAACTCCCAAACGCTCCGCAAATTCCTTTTGCGTCACATTATAATCTTCAATCAACTCTTCAACATACTGACCTGGATGAAAAGCAATCAGGTCTTTGTATTCAACAATTTTATTACTCATAGTGATTGCTGACCTCCTCTATTTTTAGGATTTCGATTTCAACGGGACTTGTAAACACCTTTTCAAGATCCTCTTCACGAAAACCCACAATTAACCGATAGGAACTCTTTCGACCATCTATATCTAAAGCGAACTGCCCTTGTCTCTTTCCCTTGAGTTGGTGAAAGTGATATTTAGAAAAAGCTGTCACACTAGCCAAAGAATCCGCCGCTTCCAAAAAGTTGATTAACAGATGCAACTTTACAGCAACCTTATCCGAAAAATCCTTTTTCGCTCTCCTCAGCTCTGTGCACTGCTTTTTTACAGTTTTGTTTGTATAGATGAGCTTCATATGGTCCTTTTTGTTAAATTAAATTACCTTTTAGGTAATTTAATTATATCATCTTTAGACAATAAAAACCAGCCAAAAGATTGATTTGACTGGGATTTTAAACCGGGTTGACGTTTCTAACTACTTTCCCATCACCCTTTGAAATCCTTCAGAAACTGTTTGAGCTCATCATCTGCTTCTGGTGTGGTTCCGTGGAGTTGATTCAGCATCTCTAGTAGAGAAGCTGTTTGGCTTTCGATTGCTTTATTTGTATCATTAATCTTGCTGACGATATCTGTCAGTGGCTCTACTTCTTCCTCCTCAAAGGTATCTACATAGCGTGGGATATTGAGGTTATAGTCATTTTCAACAATTTCTTCATAGCTTGCTAGATGGGCAAACTTGTCAATCTCCTCACGAGACTTATAGGCTTTCAGAATCTTTTCAATATGAGCATCCGTCATGATATTCTGGTTTTTACCCTTATCAAACTCCTTAGAAGCATCGATAAAGTAAACGTCCCGATTGATGCGGTTCTTTTTAAGAATGATAACCGTGGTCGGAATGCTGGTATTAAAGAAGATATTGGCTGGTAGACCGATCACGGTATCAATAGCCCCTTCTTCCAGCAAGGCCTTACGAATAGTTCCTTCAGCATTGCCACGGAAAAGGACCCCGTGAGGTAGGACGATCGCCATGACTCCCTTGTCCTGCTTGAGGTGATAATAACCATGCAAGAGAAAGGCAAAGTCTGCCTTAGACTGAGGCGCGAGCTTGCCAAATGGGGAGAAGCGAGGATCTTGGAGGAATCCAGAGCTTGCGGACCACTTGGCTGAATATGGAGGGTTCATGAGGACCCCATCAAAGTTGGTCGGCTCCTGTGTCGGCCAGTCTTCGTCCAGCGTATCGGCATTGTGCAAGAACTGGTTTTCAACAGGAACCCCATGGAGGATCATGTTCATCCGGGCTAGATTATAGGTCGAGGTATTGAGCTCCTGACCAAAGTACTGGACGGTTTGAGGCTGGTGAGAAAATTTCTTGGCATTGAGCAAGAGGGAGCCCGATCCCATGGTGGCATCGTAGAGTGTAAAGCCATGCTCGTCTTCACGCCCTAAAAAGGCAATCTGGGTCATGAGCTTGGCTACAGGCTGAGGCGTATAGAACTCACCAGCCTTCTTTCCAGAGTCGGTCGCAAACTGACCGATCAGATACTCATAGGCATCGCCCAGCATATCTCCCGCATGACCTGCTACATCCAGCACTGCTAGCTCTTTCATGACAGCAGCTACTAGCTGGTTTTGCTTTTGAGGAGTTGCTCCTAGCTTCTTAGAGTAAAGATCAATGTCCTCAAAGAGGTTTTCATAGAGTTCATCACATTGCTCAATATCTCGGAAGCCCTGAGCTAGATCTTCCAGTTGGAAGGTGCCTTCATTGACCCGGTCCACCAAGGCCGTAAAGGTCACGTCTGGCTTGATGACATAGTTGAGCTCATCCTTGATGACTGAGATGAGGTCCTCTTGAGAGTCCGGATCCTCATAGTAGGATCGGTAAAGAGCCAAGGCTTCATCCAGACTCTCTGTCTCCTCCTCCATGGTCTCAGCCACAAAGAAGAGCAACTTATCTGAGAGGTACTTGTAAAAGATCATCCCCAAAAGGTAAGACTTATAGTCATTGGCATCCATCTTAGAGCGGAGCACATCCGCTGAGTTCCACAGGGCTTGGTAGAGCGACTGGGAGGTTTGTGTTGTTTCCATAATAATTCTTTCTGATTTCTTTTAGATGTTTTCTTGTTCCAGTGGGACGACAGCGAGGGTCTTGCCCAGACTGGCCAGGACTTTCAAGACCGTGTCCAATTGAGGGCTGGTCTTTCCTGTCTCCATCCGAGCAATGACCGGTTGACTGACACCACTGAGTTCTTCTAGTTTCTTTTGGCTAATACCCTTTTCATGCCGGGCTTCAATCAGCTCTGTCATGATTGCGACCCGCAAATCACTTTCCAGGATTTCTTCCTTGGTGAAGAGCTCTGCTCTCACATCTTTCCAATTGCTACCGATGGCATTATTCTGCATCTCTTAGCCCTCTTTCCCTCAAATCTTGCAACGCTCGCTTGGCTTCCTCGATCTCTCGTCTGATTACCGTGTTTTAGATACATAAAAACTAATTAATCTAAATGAATGGGGGCAAATTCTAAATATCCATATTTTGAAAAAATATAGTTTATTTTAATTATATGCTTGTTAACTCTTTTTATAGAATCTAATTCCAAATCTGTCAAGGTATCTTTTTGATGTATAGAGTAACTTCTAGAATCTTCTATGATTTTATTACAAATTTCATAGTACGTTCTGGAATAATTTTCAAAATATGGCTGAAAAGCATTGTTTAAAGACCCATCATAAATTTCTATTAATCGTTCTATAGGAAAGTGAGCAAATTTAAGTTCATTCCTTATCATTTTCTCTGAAGAAACTCCCATACCTCGATATCTTTTTCGAAGCATATCAATAAAAGGCAGATGCTTCAAATAATAATAATCTATTTCTAATTTTTGATTTCTCAATTCTTTTTCTAGTATAATTTGAATTTCTTTTTCAACAGATTTTTTAAAACTCATCCTATCCCAAAAAACAAATGCCAAAACTCCAAAAACTACTGTAGCAATAAACGCTAGTCCAGCATAGTAAGAATTTGTTAGATTGTTAATAGTTTCCATAACTTCAATATTAGTCAATGTGTCTCTCCTATATAAACATGTCTTGCAAGAGTTTCTTTTTCAGTTTTTCTAGCTGGGAAATTTTTTCTTGGTGAGCAGTGATAAGGTTATCTAGGTTGGAGAAATAAGAGCCGATGGCTTGTTGTTCTCTTATTGTCGGTACTGCAAGCTTATAAGTAATAAGGTTTTTATAGTACAACCGAACGCGTGTACCACCCAATTTTTGCATAGTTGAAAATTTTAAAAATAACCTAGAGTTATTCAAATGATAAAGTAGAAAATCGATATCAGAACTATCATTACTAATAAAAACAGGATATTCTTTAGAAACCAGAACATCAGTTTCAAAATTATTCTTATTAAACTTAAAAATAGAATCATCTGACATATGGCGATAAGTGACATAGCCCATTGGGACTCTATGAAAATCAAGTGTCAAATCTATTCCAGTCCTTCCACCTTCAAAATAATCATTCTGTAAATAAAGACCTTTTCTAGAAGATGTTGCAATAGGAAAACCTGATGCACCTGATATTATCTCGTCACGATTATCTATCAATGTTCCTAAGTTAACTTCTTCCCATTCCACCTCAAATCCATCCAAACGAATCTCAGGAACGGTCTGTCCAGCTTTGGGAAACATTTTTGAGAGCATGGTCGCCTTGAGAGATTGGTAATTAGCGAGATTTTCCTTATAGCTAGCCAGAAGGTCGTCGAGGGTGCGGAAAAGAGAGCCGATGGCGGATTGTTCTTGAACATTTGGTACATTAACCTTTATCATTGCTATATCACTAGCATTGTATGAAGGAAGGGCACCGATTTGTGCATACTTGGGCAAATTTATCGTTTGAAATAATGTTAAACCAAAATCTTTATCCCATGATTCATCGAAAGAGTAGCTCATAGTATTATTGTCAATCAGAAAAGATTTAGTAACTAACCGTTTTCTATTTAACATCAATGCAGCACCAACTTTAGCAAATATGATAGCTGGAGTTTCATTAATAACTTTCCAACTATTTTTCATAATTTGCTCCTGTGTAACATAATTATTTGCATTCCTCATCTCAGTTTCATTTCCAATATTGTTCATATCAGAAACCTTAAAAAATGGAATCCCTTCTGTACCACCTTGCTGACTATCTGGAAAACCTATTCCCGATTTAAAATTTCCAAGCCGTCCTAATTTATAGTTATTCCACTTATTGATAAATTCTTTAAATCTTATTTTTGGAATGTTTCTGTTGCTCATTTTCCTCACTCTTTTTTCTATACTCAATGTATTCCTTCAAGGTCATTATTTCAAGATTTCCTATACTATTTTCAACTATGAATAAGTCGTTTAAACCATCTTTTTTGTTGGAATCTAAAAGTATTTTAGCTTCTTTTATCTTATTAATTGACTCGTAGAAATCTTTATCAGAAATATCATCCCGTAGATCTTGATAGATTGTTCCTTTTTTAGTTGAAGCTTTTATCGTGATAGTAGCTGGTGAAATTTTATCATCTGACTCAACTTTTATTATTTTTTTATTCTTAATAGAAGATGTAGCCTTAAAAATTAACACTTTTAAAATCTCAACTGTTAGTCCTGCTATTATAGCTCTCAACATTTCTTCATTTAAGATTATTTCAATAAATGAATCGAAAGATGCCTGTAAACTGTCTTCTCCAAAAAATAAGATCTCTATACCTTCTTTAGAATATCTTTCTTGTAATTCTATCTCTTCCTGCTTAGAAAAAAGTAAATATGCACCTCTAACTCCAACACTTTTTTTCATAAACATTCTCCTATTCTTTATATGAAAATGAAATATAATATTTATTTTTATATCTAATTTAGTTCAAAGACCCCAATTTGATCAAAACTAGTAATAATTTCATCATTAACTATTTCTCCAAGTTTATATTTTTCAAATAGCATTAAAAATTGCAATGTGTCGATAATTAACACATTATATATCCTATTTTTTGCTATCTCTATAATACTATCATTGATTGATTCTCGATCTTTCGGATCTATATCCTTAAACCGATTCACAATGATAATTCTCTTAATAATTTCATCTGAAATTTCTTTCTTTTCGGCATATTTATATACATGAGTCATTAACTGAGAAATATTGGATTTTTTTAGATCTTTAGTTAACCCTTTAAACTCAAATAGATAATGAATTCCATTTTTCTCAAAAGAAAAATCTTCATCTTTAGTATCTTTAAAATCAGTTTTTATTTCTAGCATTTCTACTAACATCTCTATTAAAACAAGTTCTAATTCTTTCCCCGATTTATAAAGTATCGATTCATAATATTTATTTTTTTTAATAATTTGTTCAACGTTTTCTATTTTAAGTTTTGATTCTTGAATTTTTCTTTCTTCTATCTTTGCTATTCCTGTTTGATAGGCATCGTCAAAAAATTCTAGTTTTGAAAACCATTTAGGAATGTTTTCATATGATTGTGTTAAAAATATATTATCTAATATCAACTTTAAATTATCATTTTCAATCTGTAAAGTTGTTATTGAATCTCTACCCAATGTTAAAAATACTAATTTTTCACTCCCATTCGAGTATATCTCATTCTTAGAAATTACAATTCCATCCTCATTTGTCCTCATATTTTGGTCAAAATAAAAATCAGCTGATAATTCAATTTCCGATAAATACGTTGAAGTTTTCTCATAGTATAAGGTGAAGTTAAAAGGAATGATCTTTTGCAAATTGGTTGTTAGTTTATAAATATTATTCTTAATATGCACACTAGTTAGATGAATCTTACTAGAATATCTATTTGGATTATCAAAATTTGTTTTAAATTTAATATTCTTTGGTAAAACATATAAATAATTTGTTTTGCTAGAACGAATAATACTAGTTTTCAAAGTTTGAAAATCATCATCACAATTTAGAGTATCAAAATCTACTCTCAAACTTCTATTTTGCCATATTAATTCATCTGTTAAATCAATTATATTTAAATCGTACGAGTCTAAAGACTCTGCATTTCCAAACGAATTACATAAATCCACTAACAGTCCTTTGGTATTCTCACCAGTATAATTAATTAATTGTATTTTCATATTTTACCTCCCAACCCTCAACGGTTCAATCACTTCTTCGATCAGTTGGGTATAGGCTTCTTTGATTTGTTTTTTGTAGCTGAGTGGGTTGAGGGCGTCTGCTACTTCTCCCTTATAGTCTTTGTAGCGTTGGCTCTTAGTCAGCTGGCTTTCACCTGTTTGCTTTTTGGCGCCTTTGCGGTAGTGCTGAATATAGTAGCGAAGCTCGTCCTCTCCGACATACCATTTTCTAACAAAGTTGGAGATATGTTTATCAATTACCGTCTCAATCATATTATCTAAGACACCTGTGATGGATAAACCTCGATAAAGTTTTGGATTTGCCTGCACTTCTGTCCAAAGATTTTTGATGATTGTCGCAAGTCCTGGATTGGTCCTATTCAAGCCTTGGATATAACCATCCACGGCAGCAATATCCTTATCACTAAGAGGCTCTGCTACATTGTCATCCTGCTGGATCATACTTTGGATGAGAGTCAAGATATAGGCATAGTTTATCTCATCGACCTGGACAGACTCCAACTCATAGTGGATATCCAGCGGATCATCTTGATCATCGTCATCTACACGGCTTTTAAGCTCTGCTAGAATATTTTGATAGAGACCTAGGTAACTTTCTAGCTTGGCATTAGTCAAGCCAGTCTCTTGGTAAATCTCCTCTTCTTTGTATTCATTATAGACGCGGATAGATGCCAGATACTTATCAAAGGCTTGGTAAGATTTCGCTATTTTACGTAGCTGAGCTGTGCTAGCTTGCTCGATAGCAATTCCTTCTTCTTCATGGTCCGTAACTTGAGCTTGAAATTCTCCGCAAGCTGATAGAAAGTTGCTTTTTTCTTCTTCCCAGCTTGGAGCTAAGACCTCATTTTCTCCCCCATTGGAGTAGAGTTTGAGGGCATTGTCGACGGCTTCCTTAAAGGCTTGAGGACGCTGGAAGGTGATGATATGGCCGAAGCGCTTCTTGTCATCAAAGATCCGATTGGTCCGGCTAAAGGCCTGGATCAAGTCCTGCGGGCGCATGGGCTTGCGGTCGATAAAGAGCGTGGAGAGACAGGGAGCATCAAAGCCGGTTAAGAGACGATCGACCACGATGACTAGATCCAACTGCTCATTGCGATAGAGGTACTTGTCCTGCTTTCTGGCCAGGCGATTATTGACATCGGTATTAAAGCCCCGCAGGTCCGCTAGTCTAAAATGCGTACCAAACTCTTGGTTGTAGTCCTCCATGACTTGCTTCATATGGTCTTGGTAGCCGATAGATTCTTCCTCATTTTCAGACACCGAGTAAGTGATGGTAAACTTTGGAAAATCTGGTAAATGGCGTTTGACCCGCTCGGAGACTTTGACCCGTTCATTACCAGCCATGATACTCTTGAGCAGATTATAATAAGCCTGTGCTTGTGGGATGGACTTGACCGTCAAAATAGCGTTATAGGTTTTTCCAACTCCTTTAGGGATATTGAGCTGTTGCTGGCTCTTATTAAGGATAGCATCCAGGACTTCTAGCATGTGTTCCTTGTCCTCATAAGCACTATCAGGGATCTCTTCCTCCAGCATATCAGAGATGATAGTATTTCGATAATCCACCTTAAAGCCGAGAACCGCTCCATCATGGATGGCTTCCTTAACTGTGTATTCATGTAGGCGTTCGCCATACTGTTGGTGAGTGGTTTGAGCCAAATCTCCCACTTGTTTTCGTTTGTTTTCCTTAAAAATCGGAGTCCCTGTAAAGCCGTACCAGAGAGAGTTTCGGAAGTAGGCCTTGATCTCCTTTTGCATTTGTGGAGTGACAGCTCGGTGGCACTCATCCACGACAAAGGCCACGCGCAGGTTCTTGATCTTCCCAGCATCTCGCTGGTACTTGCCTTCTTCAAATTTGCGCATCATGGTCGTAATTTTCTGAATGGTCGTGACTACCACGCGCTTGTCGTTGCCACCTAGACGCTTGACTAATTCGTGAGTATTATCCGTCTCATCGATATCAATGACATCATTGGCAGCGTATGAGAGGAAGGACGAGGTCGTCTGCTGGTCCAGATCTCTACGATCGACGACAAAGATGGTCTTTTGGATGGCGGGAATCTGCAAGAGATTGCGGGCCACCTTGTAAGAGGTCAGGGTCTTCCCTGAACCTGTCGTGTGCCAGATATAGCCCGACTCTTGACGACGAGAAGCATCCTGTACTGCCTCAATGGCATGAATCTGATAAGGGCGCAGGATGATCAGGGCTTTCTTGCTATCATCAATGACTGAATACTGCATGACCATCTGATGGGCCCGAGGGATGGAGAGGACCTCATGGGCAAAGCTGGTCAGATCCGTCACGGGCCGGTTGTCCTTATCCACCCACTTGGTCAGGAACTGTTTGTTTAGCTTATTTTCACGGGCTGCAGCGATATAGCGAGTGTCGACCTTATTGGTCACGACAAACATCTGCAAGCTTGAGTAAATACCTCGGAACTTGCCTTCACGGTCGTATTTTTCTATCTGATAAAAAGCTTTCAAAAATCCAACTCCTGGACTCTTGAGCTCAATGTGAATCATAGGAAGTCCATTAATAAGAAGAGTCACATCCATTCGTCTGTCTTGATCTTGAGGGTATGCCTTGTCTCGCTCGACTTGGTTGACTACTTCATAGCTAGATTTTCCAGCAGCGATATTGTCCCGCCAGATGACCGCTAGACGGATGGTACCAAGACTAGCATCTTCGCGCTGAACCTCTACCTTGGCAATGCCATTTTCTCCTGCTAACCACTTAGCCGCCTCATAATAACTGACAAAGTTGAGCTGATTCTTGATTTGGTGTTTTTCTTGATCAGTCAAGGGATGATTCGCTAACATGGCGACATTATTTTGAGCTAGTTTCTCAAAAAAATTCTCCCACAATTGGTCCTCTGTCTTAAGATCTTTCCGATAGGTCCACTGGCTTTCTCCAGATGCCAACTGCTGGATCAACTGTTTTTCAATTTCTAATTCTTGACTTGTTTTCATTTGATTTCCTTTTGCTTTACATGAGGATTTTTGCGTGATGCTTCTGATTTTTATTATAGCATAGAAAGGCTTGATTTTATAGCGTTTTCATGGTCTGGTAAGAAAATCCCCAGCTCTTTTCAAGCTGGGGATGACTTTATATTTTTAATTCATACACTTCCTGCCAACCGGCTGGTCCTAATATGCGCTGGGGCTGTTTGCTAAAACCGGTCTCTCGGTAGAGATAGGAAGCGACTTGATTTCTCTCATTGACGCCTAGGATGATGCTTTTATACATAGGCAAATGCTCTCTTATGAAATCAGGCAAGAGCTTCAGCGTCTGACTACCGTAGCCTCTCATCTGAAAGCCTTCATCCGTTGAAAAGCTACGAAGGAGCAGGCTATCTGGCTGACCGCCATAAGTGTACTTTTCTTCTCCAGCATCCAAGATTAGAAAGGTTACGATTTGATCTTCTACAAGGCCCAAGATGGCATAGCGATTTGCTAAGTCAGCGACAGCCTCCTTAGGATGACTGGTAAATCTCAAGTCGGTTAAATGGTAAGACTGCAAGGCCTCTCTATCTGAACTTCGATAAAATCGGATTTTCATCTAAAAATCCATTGCATCCGGATTTGGTGCGCCACCGGCCAGACCACTGATATTTTTAAGCACTTCTAAGTCTGCTGCATCAAGCTCAATGTCAAAGCAGTCCAGATTGCTAGCAATCCGGCTCGGAGTGACCGACTTAGGCAGGGGCAGGAAGCCTTCCTGCAAGCTCCAAGCCAGCGCGACTTGGGCAACGGTCTTGCTATATTTGTCAGCCACAGCCTGCACGGCTGGATTTTGGAAAAGTTCACCTTGACCAAATGGTCCCCAAGCTTCCAGTAAAATCTCATGCTCACGGCAGAAGTTGACCACCTCTGTCTGATAGACACCTGGAGCCAGGCGGATTTGATTGACAGCAGGAGTCATACGTGCTGTTTCAAGCAAGGCTTCTAAGTGATGAGGCAGGAAATTGCTGACGCCGATTGCACGAATCTTCCCAGCCTCATAGAGATCTTCCATGGCATGCCAGACTTCAGCATTGCGCTTTTTCCAAGCATCCTTTTCTCTCAAAGCTTTGGGATTCGGCCAGTGGATGAGGTAGAGGTCCAGATAGTCCAGTCCCAGCCGCTCCATTGATTGGGCAAAGGCCTCCTGAGCCTCCTCATAAGTATGGTTGTCATTCCAAAGCTTGGTCGTGATGAAGAGCTCTTCCCGCGGAATGCCGCTGTCCTTGATTGCCCGTCCGACACTCTCTTCGTTCTTATAGATAGCTGCCGTATCAATGTGACGATAGCCTGCCTTGAGAGCGGCTAATGTCGCTTGATAGGCTTCTTCGCCATCCTGAGCCTTCCATGTCCCAAAGCCAAGCACTGGGATTCTCACGCCATTGTTTAAAAGGTAAGTTTTCATAGGTAGCCTCCGTCTATTATTTATGATAGTCTCAAAGAGCTAAACAGCTCTGTTGAGAAATAGTCGTCTATTATCCGACCTAGTCCTTCTTTTTTTTCTTAGGGACTATAGGCCCTGGTTTGAAGATATTTTTCTTAGTTGGTGCCATACCCTTGCTAATAAAACTATAGATGATAAAGGCGGCTCCAGCGACAATCATCAGAATACGACTCATAGCTAAGCCAAAAAGAAGAAAGACCACACCCATAAGGGTAAATTTATAATCAATCTTTTTCATGTTTCACTCCTGTTTATTTCGTTGATATCATTATATCATGAATACAGTCATTCATATTGATTCAAATTTATTTTCTCAGCTTTAAAAAATAGAAAGAACAGGCAAACCTGCTCTTTCTTTAAATATTTAGGAGACTTTTCTTTTGTATGATTAGGCTTCAAACCTTTTCTCACCATCCAAGTATGTGGCAATCAAGTCCAAATCATCATTTAAAACGATAAAGTCCGCATCATAACCTTCTTTGATCTGACCGCAAACATCATCAATATGAACAGACTTAGCCGGAATCAGGCTAGCCATCATGACGGCTTGGTGAGGATTGGCAATGCCCCATTTAACAACATTCTTCAAGCCATCTTTTAATTTCAAGATTGAACCAGCTAAGTTGCCTGTTGATTTGAGGCGGGCAGTCCCATCGGCCACAACCACTGGAAATTCACCCAGCATATAATCGCCGTCTTCCAGACCGCCAGCTGTCATACAGTCCGTAATGAGAGCGATATTTTCATGGCCCTTTTGCTTGATCAGAATATCGCAAGCCTTAGGATCCACATGGTGGCCATCGCAGATTAATTCTGCGTAGGTATGAGGAAGCTCATACATGGCACCAACCATACCTAGCTCCCGGTGAGTCAGACCACGCATACCATTATAGGCATGTACCCATACGCTAGCACCAGCTTCCACTGCCGCCTTGGCTTGGTCAAAGGTTGCATCAGAGTGGCCGAGTGCTACTGTCACACCTTCGTCAGTAATCGTGCGAACAAACTCTTCGACGCCATTCCGTTCAGGCGCAAGAGCAATCTTATTCAGCAAGCCATTTGAGGCCTTTTGCCAAGCACGAAATTCATCCATACGAGGATCTTTCATGTAGGAAGGATTTTGCGCTCCCTTGTATTTCTCTGTGAAATAAGGTCCTTCAAAATAAAGGCCACGAATCTTGGCACCAGTAGCCTCTTGGTAGTGGGCGCCGATATTTTCTGTCACAGCCAGCAAAAGCTCATAAGACGAAGTCAAAGTAGTTGGTAAAAAGCTTGTGACCCCAGTTGTCAAAAGACCATCACTCATGGTATGAAGGGCCCCTTCAATGTTATTGTCCATGACGTCCACTCCTCCAAAGCCATGAATGTGGGTATCTACTAGACCAGGCGCTATGGAATAACCAGTGTAATCAATCACTTCAGCATCAGCAGGAACTTCTTTGACCAACTTTCCAAATTTTCCGTCTTTGATTTCTAAATAACCGCCTTGACGGATCCCTTGAGGATAGAAAAATTGATCAGCTTTAATATATTTAGGCATAATATAACCTCCAGATTTTGTCCAAATAGACTAACTTTCTCCCTATTTGGTACTCATTGATTATGTCATCTATATTATAAACCTTTCCCATTTATTTGTAAATGGTATAGACCTATTTTATAAAAAATTATTATATTAAAAAGACAGGAAGCTTTTCCTGTCTAAATTTGTTCTGCTTGGACCTTTTCAGCCAGATTCATAGCGTGGTCCGCAACCCTTGTATAGTGAGAAATGATATCGATAAAATTGACCCCAGCTTGTGGTGTACATTCTCCGCGGTTGAGACGCGAAATGTGGGTCTTCCTAAGCTTACGCTCCAGCTGGTCAATTTTCGTATGATTCTCTTCTAGGCTGTCAGCCAGTTCAATATTATTATCTTCGACCGACTGCAAGGCATCCTTGATAAAATCCAAGGTCATTTGGTAAATCGTTTCTAATTCTTCCAAGGCAGCTTCTGAAAAGATAACTTTTTTCTTGATCAGGTAGTCTGTCAGTTGAAGCAAGGCTTCACCGTGGTCCCCAATTCTCTCCAAATCTCGAGAAGAGTCTAGGATATTGGTTAAGACTTCACTTTCTTTTTGATTCAGCTGTTCTCCAGAAAGATCAATGAGATAACGTGTCAGTTCTTCGTCAATAGCATTGATGGCCACTTCCGTCTTATGACCCTTGTCTGCAGATTTTTCAGTATGGTTGATCAAATAATCATAGGATAGTTCAAAAGATTTAACAGCGTAGCTTCCCAAATGAAGCAATTCTTTCTTCGCATTTCCTAAAGCTAATGATGGTGCTTGCTTGATTAGGATCTTATCCAGATATAGCGGTTCGTACTTAACAACTTCATCTTCACCAGGGATTAGTTTGGTCACTATATAAGCAAGAAAACCAATCAGTGGGAATTGAAGAATGGTATTGGTAATGTTGAAGGCACCATGAGAGAAAGCAATCGTCATCTCAGGCGATAGGTGCAAGGTCGATTGGAACCACTGAACCATATTGGTAAAGGCCCCAAGAAAGAGTAGACAGACCAAAGTCCCAAAAACGTTAAAAAGCACATGAGATGCTGCAACACGTTTGGCAGCAATATTAGCACCCAAGGAAGCAATAATAGCTGTTATGGTCGTCCCAATGTTGTCCCCGAAAAGCACCGGCAGGGCTCCTTGAAGACTAATCAAATCACTAGCATATAGATTTTGCAAGATACCAATCGTAGCAGATGAAGCCTGAATCAGCAACGTTAGCCCTGTTCCGACAAAGACTCCCAAAACTGGATTTTTGCTGAGCTGAATCATATAATCTTTGAAGACCTGTAAATCCTTCAGAGGTTCCATCGCTCCGCTCATCAGATTCAGTGCAAAGAATATCCCTCCGACCCCGAAGAGGATCCGACCAATATTGTTTATAGCACGGTTTTTAGTAAAGAATATACAAACAGCCCCGACAAAGAGAATTGGAAGGGCATATTCCCCCAGCTTAAAACCAATGATGAAGGAAGTCACTGTTGTTCCGATATTGGCCCCCATGACAATCCCGATGGCCTGGCGCAAGGTCAGAAGCCCCGCACTTACCATTCCGACAGTGATGACTGTCACACCTGAGCTGGATTGAATAAGAGCTGTCATCCCGATTCCAACCAGGATACCTAAGATAGGATTGCTGGTATATTTATCGATAAAATAACGTAGGCGATCACCAGCGGCTTGTTGCAGACCATCACCCATCATCTTGATACTATAAAGAAATAGTCCCAAACCACCTAAAAAGTTAAAAATAATATCTTGCCAATTAATGGACATCCTTTGCCTCCTAAAACCTCTTTCGAAGTATTCCTTTTATATTTTATAGAATAATCGTCAAAGTCACAAGACTTTTTTCAAAAAAAAATGAAAAAACTATACTATTTTGTGCAAGAAAAAAAGACCACAGAAGGTCTTTTCCCTATTATTTATCCAAATCCCGCAACATTTGGTCAATCTTATTACCATATTCAATTGACTGATCTTTAACAAAGGTCAGGTCTGGGATCTTATACATTTTTAAATTATGGCCTAACTCACGTTTAATGGTTCCAGTTGCTTTTTCAAGTCCCAACTGTGCTTTTTGATTATCTGATGCCAGATCACTCATAATAGTATAGTAGACCTTGGCCATTGATAAATCACCCAGCATTTGCACATCAGTGATGGTCACGCCTTGGACACGCGGATCGCGGACTTTCTTTTGCAAAATCTCATTGACTTCGCGCTTGATTTCCATTCCAACCCGGTCTACACGGAAATGATTTGCCATTGGATTTCCTTTCTATTTCTTTCTCTGTAAGATAAGCTAGGCTCAGCCTAGCTTATTTTTATTTGGTGATAGAATCTAGCCGTCTCATTTTGAGAAATATCTTGATGTAGGATTTCAGTAGAATCTGCCATCCTCATCAAAATTGATCTCATGAATACGGACTTAAAAGCTTCAGGGTTTATCTTTTATCTTTTATTTTTTAATTTCTTCCATGATGTAGGCTTCAATAGTATCATCTACTTGAATATCATTATAGCCTTCAATCATGAGACCACCTTCACGGCCGTTCGTAACTTCTTTGACATCATCTTTGAAGTGCTTCAAACTAGCCAGCTGGCCGTCATAGATCACGACGCCGTCACGAATCACACGGACCTTAGAGTCACGGGTAACTTTACCGCTGACAACCATAAATCCACCGATGGTACCAACTTTAGAAACCTTAAATGTTTCACGGATAAGGGCTTCACCGATAATTTTTTCTTGGTATTCAGGGTCCAGCATTCCCTTCATAGCGTCTTCCACTTCTTCGATAACCTTGTAGATGATGCTGTGGAGACGAATTTCAACGCTATCAGACTCCGCTTGCTGACGAGCTTGTGGAGTAGGGCGGACATTGAAACCGATAATAACAGCATTTGAAGCTTCAGCCAAGGTTACGTCTGATTCATTGATAGCACCAACTGCTGAGTGGACGATAGTTACCTTTACACCCTCTACTTCAATCTTTTGTAGGGAAGCAGCCAAGGCCTCAACAGAACCTTGTACATCGGCTTTGATGATGACATTAACAGACTTCACTTCACCCGCTTTCAGGGTATCAAAGAGATTTTCAAGGCTGACACGGTGAGTAGCTTGACGTTGCTTCAGCAAAGCCCGTTTAGCACGTTCTTCACCGGCTGCACGCGCCGCTTTTTCATCTTCATAAACAGCGAAATGATCCCCAGCCATTGGTGTTTCGTTTAGACCTGTGATAGAAACTGGTGTAGATGGACCAGCTACTTTGACACGACGACCTAAATCATTTGTCATCGCACGAACACGACCAAAGGTATTACCGACAACGATAGGATCTTGAACGTTCAAGGTACCTTGTTGGACAAGCAAGGTCGCAACAGCACCTTTTCCTTTATCAAGACGAGCTTCGATAACGGTACCGATGGCACGGACTGTTGGGTCAGCTTTAAGTTCTTGAATTTCAGCTACAAGAAGGACTGTTTCCAATAATTCATCGATGTTTTGGTTGAACTTAGCTGAGATTTCTACAAACTCAGAGTCTCCTCCCCAAGCTGTTGACATAACACCATGCTCTGCCAATTCACCGATAACACGTTCCGGATTGGCACCTGGCTTATCAATCTTGTTGATAGCAACAATGATTGGAACGTTCGCTGCTTTTGAGTGGTTGATCGCTTCAATAGTTTGAGGCATAACGCCATCGTCAGCTGCAACGACCAGGATAGTGATATCCGTAACAGAAGCACCACGAGCCCGCATAGATGTGAAGGCCGCGTGTCCTGGCGTATCTAGGAAAGTAATCTTCTTGCCACCTTCGACGATTTGGTAGGCACCGATATGCTGAGTAATTCCTCCCGCTTCACCTGTCGCAACACGTGAATTACGAAGGGTATCCAAGAGCGTTGTTTTACCATGGTCAACGTGACCCATGATAGTCACAACTGGTGGACGTTCTTCTAAAGCATCTTCATTGATGTAGCCTTCTTCGACAAAGAAACGTTCAATATCAGCAGTGTCAACTTCGACCTTCTTCTTAGCTTCGATACCATAGTCTACCATAAGGAGTTCAATAGTATCGCCATCAAGAGATTGGTTTTGTGTTGCCATAACGCCCATCATAAAGAGCTTCTTAACGATTTCTGCTGGTTCACGTTTGATCCGTTTTGCAATTTCTGCCACGGTCATGCCATCTGTATATTCAAATTCTGTTGGCAATTCATGGAATTTACGCTCTGTAACAGGTTTTGGAGTCGCATTATTATTCCGATTGTTTTTGCCTTTTTTCGTTTTCTTATTGTTATTCCAATTACTATTCTTTTGATTTCTCACTTGATTTTGACTGCTTCGATTCTTTTGTTGTTTTCTTGGACCATCTTCTTCGTGATCAAAGTTATCACGTTCCTTATCTGGTCGTGCTTGTTTCTTCCGACGCGTATCTACAGCAGGCTCTTGAGTTGTTGGAGCCGGTGTTGCTGGTGCTTGCGCTGTAGTTTTTGGAGATTCTACTTCTACAAATAAATCTTCCAATTTCGCTTGTTCTTTACGCTTATTCTGCTCCCGCAAAGCTTCCTTGTTAGCCTTAGCCTGTTTGAAGCGCTCTTCACTAGAACGGGCATACTCAGCATTTTGCTCAGCTTTCAAGGCTGCTGCCCGCGCTTTAAAGTCAATCTTAGGCCCTTGGTTAAAGGACTGGCGTTGTTGATTGTATTGTGATTGACCTTGATTGCGATGTTGATTGCCTTGCTCTTGACGATTACGGCGATCATTGCGATTTTGACTATTACGGTCATTACGATCGTTTTGGTTATTCCGGCGATCGTTGCGATCATTGCGGTTTCCTTGCGGTCTTTGTTGACCCTGTTGTTTACGACGCTCTGCTTGCTCTTTCGCCCGTGCCTCTCTTTCCGCTTTAAAGTTACGGCTTTGTGGACGTGTAACTTTTGGAGCAGCAGTTCCTTGTGCTTGCTCTTGCTTAGGTGCTGGAGCTTTTTCCACAGGCTTAGGAGATGATGCTGGGCTAGGTGACGGCTTGTTTGTTGCCTGTTCAGTCTTATCCTTTGCAGGCTTAGACGGTGTCACCTCTGTTTTTATTGGTTCAGTACTTGGTTTTGCTTTGGCATCAGAAGCACCAGTAACTGCCTTTTTTACAGAAGCAAAACTGGCCACAATCTTATCCGCAGCAGCAGCTTCAACACTAGATGAGTGACTTTTAACATCCAAGCCTAGCTCTTTTGCCCGCTGAACAATTTCCTTACTTTCTTTTCCCAGTTCTTTTGCGATTTCGTATAATCTTTTTTTAGACAAATCCTTGTCCTCCTGTTCTATTGCATAATAGACCTCATTTTCTTTGTAAAACCAGCATCTGTGATGGCAAGCACTTTTCTTGCTTTACCAATCGCAGAGCTCAATTCCAGTGTTGAAAACACGGTTGATACATCTACTTGGTAATAGTGGCTTTTATCTTTAATTTTTTTACTCAAATTTGGAGCAGCGTCATGGGCTAGAAAAACCAGTTTGGCCTTCCCTTCTTGAATAGCCTTAACGACTAATTCTTCACCAGAAATAATCCGTCCTGCTCTTTGTGCCAGACCTAGTAGATTTGCGACTTGTTGTTTATTCAAGACCTAACTCTCTTCTTTTCACTTTGTGATCAACATAAGCAATCAATTCATCATAGAAAGCTTCGTCCACTTCCATATTAAAACTGCGATTAAAGACTTGTTTCTTTTTAGCTTGAAGCGCTTCTTCGTTATCCAGTTTGATATAAGCGCCGCGGCCATTTGCCTTACCGGTTGGGTCAATAAATACTTGACCTTCCTTGTTTTTAACAATTCGCAGTAAATCACGTTTGTCAATCACTTGGTTTGAAACAACTGATTTTCTTAAAGGGATTTTTCGTGTTTTTGCCATGCTTGCCCCCTTAGTCTAGCTCTGTAACTTCGCTTTCTTCAAGGTCTGTTGCTAGTGCTGCTGCAGCCATTTCTTCCATTGCCTGGTCCGTATAGGTCAGATTTGCATCATCTTCGTAGACAACTTCCTCTGCCACTTCTCCAAAGCCACCCAATTCATTAGCTGCTTCCATAGCTTCAAACTCACTGGCTGATTTGATATCAATACGATAGCCTGTCAAGTGAGCAGCCAAGCGAACGTTTTGTCCGCGACGACCGATGGCCAATGACAACTTATTATCTGGAACAACCACTAGAGCACGTTTATTATCTTCTGCGTTAAAGATAACTTGGTCCACTTCAGCTGGTGCAATAGCATTGTAGATGAATTCGGCTGGATCTGCTACCCATTCGATAACATCGATGTTTTCTTCAACAGGAACCATGCGATCGCTCTTGGCATCGTATTTTGCTGGGTGGAATTTGCTAGTGATTTTCTTGATATTAGCTCCACCACGACCAACGATTGTACCAATCGCATCTACATTTGGATTATGACTACGCACAGCAACCTTTGTACGGTCTCCTGCTTCACGAGCCACACTCATGATTTCTACAGTTCCGTCGTAAACTTCTGGGATTTCTTGTTCCATCAGACGTTTAATCATTTCAGGATGGCTACGGCTTACAAAGACATTCACTCCACGTGGGTTGTCTTCAACCTTGTAAACAAATACTTCGATCCGATCATGTGAAGCAAAAACTTCTCCAGGAATCTGATCTTGTTTAGAAAGTTGGGCTTCAATACTACCTAGGTTTACATAGATAAAACGGTTGTCAAAGCGTTCTACTGTACCTGACATGATTTCATTTTCATGTTCCTTATAAGTGTTATAAGTAATGGTACGAGTTTGCTTGCGCATCTTTTCCATAATAGTCTGTTTAGCAGACTGAGCGGCCACACGACCAAACTCAGCAGGAGCTTCTTCAAATTTAATCTTATCTCCTAGTTCATAAGCAGAACTAATAGCAAGCGCATCTTTCAAACTGATTTCTAAACGACTGTCAAAAACTTCGTCCACAACTTCACGAACTGTATAAACATGGAAGTCACCCTTTTTCTCATCAAAATCAATCAAAGCACTATCAGCTTGACCATAACGGCGACGATAAGCAGAACGAAGAGATTCTTTTACTGCGTCGATAATGTCTTCTTTTTTGATACCTTTGTCTTCTTCTAAGATGCGGAAAGCATCTAGCATTTCTTTACTCATGTTCTCTTAGCTTTTGCTGGGCAAAAGCAATCCTTTCTTTTATTTCTAAAACTTAACAGCGAGTCTTGCCTTGGAAACAAGACTATAGGGAATGTCAATTTCTTTCTTACGAGTTTTGTCCATATATTCTATGGTCAGGACATCCTCTTTAAACTGGAGCAAGGTCCCTTCAAAGACCTTTTGTTTGTCCAAGGATTTATACAAACCAACATGAATATATTGACCAACTGCTGCTTCGACCTGCTCCTTGGTCTTAAGCGGCCTTTCTAAGCCGGGGCTAGTCACTTCAAGGAAGTACTGCTCAGGAAAGGGATCCGGCTTAATCGTATCCAGTAAGGGACTGATAATATCTGTCAAATCAGCTGTATCATTGACGGTGATTCCTTCTGGCTTGTCCACAAAAACACTTAGGACATAGTCGCTCCCAATCTTACCATACTCTACATCTACCAATTCAAATGGCGCTGTAATAGCTGGCTCAATCACTGCCGTTACTAACTCTACAATTGTTGCGATAAGACTGCACCTCCTCATAGATAAGAGGCGAAGAATGATCTCCGCCTCACTTTCTAATATTCACTAAACTGTATTATAGCACTCCTCTCTTTAAAAAGCAAGAGATAGAGGCTTTTTCAGCATTTTTTATTAAAATACTGCTTCTACCCGGTAAATAACCTGCCCTTTGCTAGAAAACTTTTGTTCATATTCTGTCAGAACATTTCCTTCAAAGTCGCTCGCATGTAAGTCAAGCCAGACTCCCTTCAGCTTCATACCATACTGAGAAAAGCTGACTAGGCTGTACTCAAACAAACCACGGTTGTCTGTCTTAAAATGAACTTCTCCTTTTTCCGGCAAAATCTGCTTAAAGGTATCCAGAAAAGACTTATAGGTTAAGCGACGTTTCTCATGGCGTTTTTTGGGCCAGGGATCAGAGAAATTCAAATACAGTCGATCAATCTCCCCGTCAGCAAAATAGTTGGTCAAATCAGAACCGTCCACCCAGAGCAATTTGATATTAGGAACATCGGTTGCCAAGACCTTGTCAAGAGCGTAACTGAGAACTGATTTTTGGATATCAATTCCGATATAATTGATATTTGGGTTGGCCTTAGCCATACCAGTAATAAAGGCCCCTTTACCACTTCCAACTTCAATATGAATCGGATGATTATTACCAAAAAGCTCCTGCCATTTCCCTTTGGCATCAGCTGGGTTTAAGACGACATATTGGGGATTGGCTTCTAGAAGCTCAGTTGCCCCCTTGCGGTTTCTTACTCTCATGATTCCTTTCTGTATTTGGCCCGGAAATTGCGCAAAGCATAAATTTCACGGTTCACATTTTCTAAATCGTTATTCTCATAATACTTAGCGACTTGGCAAAGGTAGCTATACTGACTGTACCAGTAGAGCTTCTCTAAAACCTTTTCATTGTATTTATAGCCATAATAAATCAGCCATTCTTCCCAACGTGCTTCTGGAATATAGTGACTGAGCAAATGTGCTACGTCGAACATTCTATCTGTTAAGCGGACAGAGTCCCAATCAACGAGGTATATCAATCCACTCCTTGTTTCTACCCAGTTACTATGACGCACATCCCCGTGCACAATAGTTGCATAATCTTCTCGGAAGGCAGGCAAGTTTTTACGTAAGTCTGCAATGATGGACTGTAAATACTGGTTGCTCTTCAAGGCCATAGGCACTTTTTCTACCCAGTTATCTAAGAGATCATTAGGATGCTCTAAAGCGTAACCTAGTTTTGTCAACTGAGTCATTAGCGGCCGTGACCGGTGCAGACGGATTAAAATATCAAAAATTTGCTTTCTTTCCAAACCATCTGGTCCTAAAATTTCACCAGACAGCCATTCTTGTGCAGTCATCACATTGCCATCAGGAAGACGGCGGCTCCATAGAAGTTGCGGAGCAATTTGTTCCTTAGCAAGCCCTGCTAAAATCGGAGTCGTATTCATCTTCACAAACACACGCTCTCCATCAGGATAACTGCCCATATAAGCCTTCCCGCTCTTACCATTTATAGGCGTTAGGGTCAGTTCATTATCGTTCAAGTCCATTCTTACCCTCCATCAAAGTTTCCAATCTATTTTACTAGTTTTAAGCCCTTTCGTCAACCAATCCTTTAAGCTTGTAAGGTAGATAAACTGCGTAAAGTATCAGGTATACAAGAAGGATAAAAAGGACCATTATTTTTTCTTTAAAAAATAGCAGAGCTGTCAATAATTCTACGAGCAATACGACTGCCCCAATGCTAGTGATAACTCGTTTAGCTCCTTTTACCTTTGCACTTTCCTCTAGAGGGAAGAGTTTGATTAAATATTGATAATCATAAGCATCATACAAGGCTAGAAGCTGAAAGAGCAAGAGGTACTGAAAAAGACCGACAAAGACTGTTGCAATCATGCTTTGAGACAGAAAAATAATGATCAGCAAAGATAAAATCAACAAACGTAGACTAAGGGCAAAAAAGTCCCCATTTCTCAAATAAGAGCGCAAGAAGAGATTGTCCCAAACTTTCTCTTGGTTCTTGGACAGGCGGTTGGTCAAGAAATCTAAATAAGCTCGTCTTTTTACGCTACTTGATATTCCCTTAACATTCGTAAAGAGAGCAAAAAATTGCAAAATTCGCTGTTTGCGTCTCTCTTCGTAAGCAATTAAAGACTTCCAATCAAGCCCTTCCTGCAAATAGAATTTCTTACTTTTCCATTGAAATACTAGAGCTTTCAAAGCAAATAGGAACAAACAATATAGAGCAAATCCCCATATAGTCACACCTAAAGCTAGAAAAAGAGGTGCCAAGAGAAGCAAAGCCAAGGTTTGCAAAATTCCCCAAAGAATAAAAGAATTTCGCCTTTGTTTTCCGACATAGACACGGACTTCTTCTTCCTTAGCCAAAAGAAAGAGGCTATCTGGCTTTTCAAGATAGGTAGCAATCCTGCCCATAAAAATCAGGCCTAATGATAGGAAGACTATGGCTAGCCAGATAGGCAAATGATTTTTAGGAAAATTGCGAAGCAACTGGCTGTATTGAACCGCTGTAAAGCCCAAGAAAACCATTAAAAATAGAACAAAGTGGTCATTCAGAACATAGCGCAGATATTTGACACACTGATTCCGAAAATCCAGTTTGCGCTTAGCAAATACTTCTCTCATAGGGTCGCCTCTTCTGTCAAAGCTAGGTAGATTTCATTGAGACTTGCTTCTGGCAATGAAAATTCTTCTCGCAACTGTGCTAAATTTCCTTTAGCCCGTACCTGACCCTTGTGCAAGATAACAAAAGAATCACACATTTTCTCTGCCGAATCAAGCACATGAGTACTCATCAGGATAGACTTTCCTTTAGTCTTTTCTTCTGCTAGGAGCTCGATCAAATCAGAGATGGCCAGAGGATCCAATCCTAAAAAGGGTTCATCCACAATAAACAAACTAGGGTCAATCACAAAGGCACAGATGATCATAACCTTCTGCTTCATTCCCTTTGAGAAATTGACCGGGAACCAATCTAACTTGTCTTTAAGACGGAAGATCTGAAGCAATTTATCCACTCGATCCATAGCTGTTTGCGAGTCAATGTCATAGGCCATAGCAACCGTCTCGATATGTTCCTTCAAGGTTAATTCTTCGTAGAGACTCGGTGTTTCAGGGATAAAACCAATCTTTTTGCGATAGGCTGTCCTGTCTGACTTCAGACTCAAACCATCTATCAAAATCTCCCCTTGATAAGGCGTCAATAGGCCGATTATTTCATTGATGGTTGTTGATTTTCCAGCTCCGTTTAGACCAATCAGTCCGACAAGCTGACCGTCTCCAACTTCAAAACTGACATCTTTCAAAACAGGAATATTGACATAGCCACCTGTAAGCCCTTTTATTTCTAACATTTTTTCTCCAATTTCTGGTATAATATCTGTATTGTGGGTACTGCTCTTGAGCCAACAAGACGTCTCCTTTTTAAGACGATAAGCTCAGTATTGCAGTCTCCTCTATTATATCAAAATCTAGCCAAAGAGGTGCATTTTATGACAGATTGTATTTTTTGTAAAATTATTGCAGGAGACATCCCTGCGGCTAAAGTCTATGAAGACGAAGCCGTTTTAGCCTTTCTTGATATTTCACAAGTAACGCCTGGTCACACACTTGTTGTCCCAAAGCAACACTTTCGTAACCTTCTGGAGATGGACGGAAGCAGCTCTAGCCAACTCTTCGAACGTGTGCCTCAAATCGCCCGTAAAGTTATGAAGGCAACTGGTGCAGCAGGCATGAACATCATTAATAATAACGAAGAAATTGCTGGCCAAACTGTTTTTCATACCCATGTTCATTTAGCGCCACGCTATGATGAAAATGACGATTTAAAACTAACCTTTGTTGCTCATGAACCTGACTTTTCTGAACTAAGTCGCTTGGCAGCAGAAATTTCTCAAGCTATAGATTAGGAGGCTTATAATGAAATTATCTAACCTCTTCCTCTTTACTGGAGCAGCCATCACTAGTTACCTACTGGTAAAAAATCGTGAAAGCATTACAGACGAAATCAGTGATACTGGCCAACTATTACACAAAGCACAAGACAGCCTATCTGAAATCCAAGCTAACTTAAGTTACCTAAGAGAGCAAAAAAGCACACTGGAAGATATAAGCAAAGACCTCCAATATAAGATCAATGTTTTTAATCAAGAAGCGCAAGCAAGATTTGCTGAAATTCAAGATATTTGGGAATCTTCTCCTATCAAACAAAAAAATAATTAGAATCAAAAAGAGTCAAGTTTTCATACTGAAAGCTTGACTCTTTGTTCTTATTGCGCTTCTGTCCCAGTTGTAGTAGATTGTTCCTGGCCAGTAGGCGTTGCCGTTGCCGTCTGATCCACTGAACTAGGTGATGTAATTGTATTCCCCTGACTGGTACTAGCCGGAGTTGAATAAGAGTAAGTATTATTTGAATAAGTCGTTTCTGTGTCCGTCGCATCCGATAAGGACGAAGAATAGCCGGCAGAAGAACTTGTTGAAATTCCACCACTTCCATCTATTTCATCATACAAGACTGCATTCGTCTCTAATTTTGACAAAGTACTTAATCCAAGTGACTTACGCAAGAGATTTTGCATTTCTAACAAGTGGTCTCGTGTCACGATTTGGTAACTTCCACCATCAGCTAGAGTCGCATCTTCGCCTCGTAATTGCTGGCTATCAATTCGTCTGAATGCATCCTTGTAGCCCAGAAGCTGAGGTATACTTCCAGATGTTAATTCAATATTGGTTTGCATATTTGAACTAACAGCCTTCAAAATAGCTTGATAGTGACTCACACTATTTAGACTGAGAACCTTCTCAACAACTTTTTTGATAACTTCACGTTGGCGTTTTTGACGACCATAGTCTCCTTCTGGATCTTGATAGCGCATCCGAGCGTATACCAAGGCTTGGTCCCCATTAATCTTTTGAACACCCGGCTCAATCTTAGCTGTGTATTCTGGTTCATTTTCTTCGATAGAAATCGGAAAATCAAAGGTATTATTAACTGTAATGCCCCCGACAGCATCCACCAATTGAACAAGGCCCTTCATATTAATCAAAACATAGCGATCAATATGAATATTCATCATCTCCTGGATAGTGGAAATAGCCAACTTAGCACCGCCTGAAGCGTAGGCTGAGTTTAATTTTGCCTCAACTGTTTCACCATCTTTATCCTTAAATTTGGTAAGAATATCTCTTTCCAAACTCATCATAACTGTCTTCTTAGTTGTTGGATTGACGGACAGTAAAATCATACTATCACTATTTCCAGCCCAAGTATCTTCGCGAGAGCCACTACCTGTATCCACTCCCATCAGAAGAATCGTCATAGGTTTTGTAGCAGAGATAACATCTGTTTCTCCTCCCAGACTCTTATAGGTCTTCGAGAGTTCTCCAGTAGACTGATCATAAATAGTCCAGGCATAGGCTCCCACTCCCATGACTGTCACCAGCAATAAACTTAAAAACATTAATAAGGTCTTTTTAAACATATATTTTTAATCTATCAGTTTTCCCATCAGGTAAACATCTAGAAATTTCCCTTCGTCTAGATAGGCTCCACGTTTTTGTAAGCCTTCAATCTCAAAGCCTAAACTTTGATAGAGATGCACTGCTCGTTCATTTCTTACTTGCACACTTAGAGCTAATTTGCGGATCACACCCGACTGGCTAGCCCAATCAATGGCTTCCTCCATGAGAATCCTACCCAAACCTTGGTTCCAGTATGATTTTCTTACAGCAATGAACAGATCGCCAATATGGCAAACACGCGCATGACGATCAGCAGTAATATTGATTAGTCCGGCCAAGTTTTCATCTAGGAAAGCCAGAATAGAAATTCGATTTTCCAAGGAAGCCTGCAAGTCTAAAAATTCAGCCATTTGCTGCACACTCATCATGACTCCCTCATCGTCCAAAGTCGTATAATCAGACTCTTGACCAATCTGGCTGAGAAAGTCAATCAGAAGTTCCGCATCACTAGCTTCAGCTTCCCTCAATAGCAAATCATATTCTCTCGGCATTAATGGACTTCGCTTTCTATCTTTTGCAAGAGATCCTTTGAAGCTTGTCCAACAGCCTCGAATAAAATTCGCCTCCCGTCTTCTTCTTTGACAAGCTGAACCTTCAGATAATCTTGTGGCAAACTATCTGCCAAAAGCTCTCCCCACTCGATAACAGTAACACCATCACCATAGAGGAAGTCATCTAGGTCAATCGAATCGGGATCTTCTCCAATCCGGTAAACATCCAGATGATAAAGTGGCAACCGTCCTTCGTACTCTCGAACAATGGTATAGGTAGGACTCTTGATCATTTGCCTAATATCCAATCCTTGAGCAATCCCCTTGGTCAGGGTTGTTTTACCAGCCCCCAGATCGCCCGATAAAATCAGCACATCTCGTGCTTGAAGTAAGCGGCCTATTTTCTGACCAATAGCAATCAGCTCATTTTCATTATGACTAAACATAAGTCTTATTATACCAGAAAAATTTTTTTCATGCATAAAATCACAACATAAAAAAGAAGCTGGATAAATCCAACTTCTCTGATTATTTTGCCAAAGCCAGACTCACGAAGTTTAAAATGAAGAGAGCATCCAAAATCCAAATCATAGTATGAACTTCTTTGGCTTGTCCCTTTACTGTTTTAACCAGAGCGTACATGATAAAACCTGCTGCGATACCATGAGTAATGCTGTAGCTGAATCCCATGAATATTGAAGTGAAGAAAGCAGGGATTGCTTCAGTCAAATCATCCCATTCGATGTTTTTCAAACTTCCCAGCATCATAATCCCAACAACAATCAAGATCGGAGCTGTCGCAACAGTTGGAACGATTGCTAAGAGAGGACTAAAGAAACTAGATATAGCAAAACAGATTGCTACGACTAGAGCTGTCAGACCAGTTCGTCCTCCCGCTCCAATACCTGCTGCTGACTCTACATAAGTAGTAACGTTTGAGGTTCCTGCAATAGCTCCGATTGAAGTCCCAATCAAGTCTGAATACAAAGCCTTATCCAATCTCTCAGATTCATGGTTTTCTCCAGAACTTGCCACAATCCCAACTTTTTCTCCTGTACCGATTAGGGTTCCGATCGTATCAAAAATATCTGTCAATGAGAAAGCCAAAATAGCCATAAAAGTCTGAGGTAAACGAGCTGTATCAGTAAAGAGAGCTCCTAAACCTTTTGGACCAATTGCTACACCAAAAATTTCTCCCAACTCTTTAAAGGCAGTACCAAGATTATTTTGACTCAAGTCAATTAAGGATAGGTTTACCAAACCAACAGAAATGGCAACCACAGTTGTAGCAAAGATGGATAGGATAACTCCGCCCTTAATTCCTTTTACTACAAAAAAGACAGTAATCGCTAAACCTACCAAGGCAACTAAAACAGCAGGATCATTAAAAGCAACTAGGCCTGGTGTAGCAGATGAGTTAGCAGTAATAGCCGATTGAGCTTTCTCGACACTTTCGCCAGCAACTGTATAGGTCCCCGGGTCAATAGAAAACTTCAATAAGCCTGCATTTTTAATCCCTACATAGGCTAAGAAAACACCAATACCAGCTGAAATTGCAGCTCTTAAGGATCCTGGAATAGACTCAATAATGGTCTTCCGAATCTTGGTCAAGGTAATAATCAAAGAAATGATTCCACAGATGAAGACCATTCCCAAGGCTTCCTGCCAAGTATAGCCTAAACTAAAGACAACTGTAAAGGTGAAAAAGGCATTCAGCCCCATCCCAGGTGCTTGTGCGTAGGGCAGATTAGCATAAAAGGCCATCATCAAGGTACCAGCCACAGCACCAATAATTGTTGCTAAAAATACTCCTTGTGCTGGCATACCAGTTTGAGATAGCATTGCTGGATTGACAAAGAGAATATAACTCATCGCAAAAAAGGTTGTTAATCCAGCGAGAATTTCTGTACGAACGGTCGTACCATTCTCCTTTAATTTAAAAAGTTTGTCCAATTCATATCTCCCATCTATAGACAAAGATTTTAGTTCGTTTTAAACGAACAACGAGTCCATTATAACAAAAAAACATTCATCTTTTCAAGATGAATGTTTATATTTTTATTATTTTTTATCATCTCTTGCCATAAAAACCAAACTCATGAATTGAATAAATGTAAATCCCAGAATAAAAAACAATCGTTCCCTTTGAAAAGTAGCTAATAACTTCTCAACTACTTGACTGGGATTATTAATTAAATCCCAAGTATTTAAGCGGTCATAACGACCAATATAAATTGCTAGACTAGAGATAAAAGAGAGGCCACCCGTTACGATTAAGTCCAGCCACCAAGTTAATCTCAAACGTTCTTTAATAATGATCCAACTTTCAATTCCACAGTATACACCAAACAAGATGCTTGGAACAAAAGCCATAAACAAGTGCAAGCTGGTCTTATTCCACAAGGTATCTCCAACCCAATGCATATGAACAATATCAGTTATCATATAAAAAGTATTGGGATAAAAGACCAGCCAAAGGATGAAAAATACAGGAAATAACCAGGCCTGTTTAAAATAACGAGTCAAAATAGCAAAATCATAAGCAATCAAAGCCAGCATCATATTCCAGACTAGGTCAGGACCTGACTTAGTTATTCCTTCCATGTATACTAACAAGGAAATCAATAGAAAAAATAAATGAATCATGAAAATTTTACGCATACAAGAAAACTCCTCACTTAGAAATAAAAAGTCCAACCAGATTTAATTGTTCATTACAAGCATCTGCATCGACCATTGGAAATTTATTATAACACAAATCACTACCATTAAACTTAAAATCTGCTATAATAGGAACTATCATACATGAAGAGGATTTAACATGGCGCATAAAATTATTGCTGTAGACCTAGATGGTACTTTGCTTAATTCGCAAAGTCAATTGTCAGATTTTACTAAAGAGACCATAAAAAAAGTCGCTCAAAAAGGTCATAAGGTCATCATTACAACTGGTCGCCCCTACCGCATGGCTCACCAGTACTATGAAGAATTGGGGCTGGATACTCCTATGATTAACTTCAATGGCTCTCTGACACATCTACCAGGTAAGAAATGGAAATTTGAAAAATCTTTGACAGTCGATAAATCATATCTGATTGATATGGTTGCTCGAGAAGAAGAAATTGAAGCAGACTTTATTGCCGGTGAGTACCGCAATAAATTTTATATTACCAACACTAACGAAGAAATTGCCAATCCTCAATTATTTGGCGTAAATGCTTTTGTTCCCGAGAATCAGTTTAACCCTCAGCTCGTCACTAAGAATCCTAGTGTCATTCTCTTGCAGACACGAGCAGAAGATAAATATGCTCTAGCTGATCAAATGAGTTCATTTTATCAACACGAGCTTACCATCAATACCTGGGGTGGACCACTCAACATTCTTGAATGTACTCCCAAAGGAGTCCACAAGGCCTTTGCCTTGAAGTATCTTTTAAATATCATGAATGCTGACCGTAAAGATTTGATTGCTTTTGGTGACGAACACAATGACACTGAAATGCTAGAGTTCGCTGGTACTGGCTATGCTATGAAAAATGCTAATACTAGTCTTCTGCCTTTTGCTGATCAACAACTGGGGCTAACAAACGATCAAGACGGAGTGGCCCATGAACTAATGAGATTATTCCTTTAAGCCCCTAACCTATAAATAAAAATCAACACCACAAGACAGAGATTTTGTGGTGTTTTTCAATGTTCAAAAAACTTAGAAGATCAAAAAAGATCTGGCCTTGTATGCAACAAAACCAAACCTTCCTTTCCTAATCGTAATCAAAGACTCAGTCAGACTAAGAGGTTATACAAACTCTCATTACCATGAAGATTAATGTATCCAGGGTCGAACTCTGATAAGCGTGAAAGCAAAGCTTCATAATCATTCTTATCGCCCAGAGCAATACCGATTAAAACCGGACCAGTTCCCTTGTTGGCACGTTTTATATATTCAAAACGCGTGATATCATCATTGACACCTAAAATGTTATTCACAAATTCTCGAAGAGCTCCTGGGCGTTGCGGGAAATTAACCACAAAATAGTGCTTAATCCCGTCATAAATAAGAGCACGTTCTTCCATTTCCTGCATCCGGTTGATATCATTGTTTCCCCCTGAAATAATGCAGACAACGTTTTTTCCTTTGATTTCTTCTTTCATTACCTCTAACGCTGCAATGGAAGCTGCACCTGCTGGCTCAGCAATGATCCCCTGTTTTGAATACATATCAATCAAGGTCTCTGAAATCAGACCTTCATCCACACCAACCAGTTTATCAACATATTTACGAGCCACTTCATAAGTTGATTGCCCAACCTTTTGGACAGCAATTCCGTCCGCGAATTTGTCAATCTCCTCTAACTTAACTGGCTCTCCATGATCAAAGGCGGCTTGCATACTCTGAGCACCCGAAGCCTCAACCCCAATCACTTCCATTCCAGGTGCAACATACTTAATATAAGTTGAAACTCCTGAAATCAGACCTCCCCCACCAACTGGAACGAAGATCTGATCAAAATCAACACCTTCCTCTTGGGCTTGTTCATGGATTTCGTAAGCCACCGTTCCTTGACCAGCCTGAACATTTAGATCATCAAAAGGATCAATAAAGGTCAGTTGTTCTGATTTAGTAAATTCCTGAGCAGCCTTAGCAGAGGCATCAAAGGTATCTCCTACCAACTTAATGGTTACATAATCGCCACCAAAAAATCGCACTTGTCCAATCTTTTGCTGAGGTGTCGTAACCGGCATGAATATAGTCGCTGGGATTTTCATCTCATGACAAGTAAAAGCTACTCCTTGCGCGTGATTTCCCGCAGAAGCACAGACAACCCCTCTTTTTTTATCCTCTTCAGATAGCTGGTGAATGGCATAATAAGCACCGCGAATCTTAAAAGAGCGTACCTTTTGCATATTTTCCCGCTTCAGATAAACTGTCGCCCCATATTTTTCAGATAAATAACGGTCAAAATCCAGCGGAGTCCGTTCAACTACATTTTTTAATACTTGATGGGCTTTAAAAATATCTCTAGCTGCAAGCATACAATTCCCTTCTTTATGTATCATCCTTGTAAGCGTGGAAATTAATTAACCACACCAAAGCCAATCCCAGCAGTTACCAATACTTCTAACAAGGAATCTGGCATCATAAAAAACAGCAAGTTTTCTTTGATAAGAAAGGAGGCAGGAAATTCATTTCACTGCCCCGTCTGTTTCCTTTTACAGATTAGTTGTAAATTTTAAATGCATCGTCGTCATTTTTACCAACAAATGGCATTGCTTTACGCAATTCAGCACCTACTTTTTCGATTTCAAGGTTGGCTGCTTGTTCACGGTAAGCAGTGAGTTTTGGACGGCCAGCCTTGTAGTCATTTACAAAGTCATTTGCAAATTTACCATTTTGGATATCCGCCAAAACAGACTTCATATTTTCTTTGACTTGCTCAGTAATTACACGTGGGCCTGATACGTAATCACCGTATTCCGCAGTATTTGAAATTGATTGACGCATTTTCTTGAATCCACCTTCATAGATCAAGTCAACGATCAATTTCATTTCATGAAGAACTTCAAAGTAAGCCAATTCTGGGGCATAGCCTGCTTCTGTCAAGACTTCAAAACCTGCTTCGATAAGGGCAGTCAAACCACCACAAAGGACAGCTTGTTCACCAAAAAGATCTTCTTCTGTTTCTTCTTTGTAAGTTGTTTCAAGCAAACCAACACGAGCTGCACCAACACCTTTACACCAGTCCATGGCAATGTTTTTGGCATTACCAGTTGCATCTTGGTAGACTGCGTAAAGTGCTGGAACACCAAATCCTTCTTCGAAAGTACGACGTACCAAATGTCCTGGACCTTTAGGAGCACACATAAAGACATCTACATCAGCAGGAACTTTGATAAATTCAAAGTGGATATTGAAACCATGAGCAAATCCAACTGCATTTCCAGCTTCCAAGTTTGGAGCGATTTCTGCTTCGTAGAGTTCTTGTTGAATTTCATCTGGCGCCAAAATCATGATTACATCAGCCAACTTAGCTGCTTCTGCTACTGTGTAAGTATCAAAGCCATCTTCTTTAGCCTTATCGAATGACTTACCAGGGCGAACACCGATAATCACATCATGGCCTGTATCACGCAGATTTTGTGCATGAGCATGACCTTGTGAACCATAGCCGATTACGGCAATTTTCTTACCGTCAAGTGCTGCTACTTTTACATCTTTTTCGTATTCCATTTGAACTGCCATAGTTTTTCTCTCTTTTCTATTTTTATTGCCTTATAGGCTGGTTAAACAAATTTATGCTGGATTTTATACTCATTGAAAATCAAAGAGTATTAGTCGCGGGTAAATCCAGTTGCACCCGTACGAGCGATATTTTTGATACCATATGGTCGAATCACTCGCAATAAAGCTTCACTCTTTTCAGCATTTCCAGTCATCTGAATAGTGATGGAGCTTGGAGCCACATCTACTACCGTTGCACGGAAAGGTTGGATAATGGCCAAGATTTCTGCACGCTTCTCAGCAGGAGCAGATACTTTTACCAAGATAACTTCTCTTTCCAAGTGTGGTTTATCTGTGATATCTCGAATGCGAATCACATCAATCTGACGATTGAGCTGTTTAATGATTTGCTCTACTTCATCATGAGATGCTACATCAATAATGATGGTGATACGAGATACATTGGGGTTCTCTGTCGCACCAACCGAGATACTCTCAATATTGACTTGACGACGAGAAAGGACACCTGTAAAACGATTCAAAACTCCTGAACGGTTTTGCAATCTAGCTGTTAACATTCTACGCATGGAACTTCACCCCCAACATCTCATGATTGCTCTTACCAGCTGGTACCATTGGCAAAACGTGCTCCTTACGAGAAATATCCACCTCGATAAACATTGGTATATCTTCCTTCAGCACTTCCAAATCCTGAGCAATAGTCTCTGGATTGTCAAATTTATGGGATTTAACACCATAGGCCTGAGCCATGAGCTGGAAATCTGGCAAAGTATCAAAGACTGACTCAGAGGTACGACCATCATAGAAAGCTTCCTGCCACTGGCGCACCATTCCTAGTGAATGATTGTTTAGCATGATGACCTTAATCGGAACCTTATAGATATTGAGAATAGCCATCTCTTGGTTTGTCATTTGATAGCCACCATCACCAACAAAAAGGATAACCTCTTTTTCTGGGTTAGCAATCTTGGCACCAATAGCAGCAGGAACTCCAAATCCCATGGTTCCTAAACCACCAGAAGTAACCAATTGACGTTCGTTTTGATAAGGATAATATTGAGCTGCCCACATTTGGTGTTGCCCAACGTCTGTTACAACAATGGCATCCCCATTCGTCAACTCACCGATGCGTTCAATTACCGCCTGAGGCTGAACTACGCGCTCCTTCTTATCATAAGACCGAACACGATTCTTATCCTTCGTAACTTTTTCAATCCACTTTTCAGTATTGTTATGAACTGTTGGCTCTGCTAGAAGCATTTGTAAGGCTTTCTTAGCATCGCCTACTACAGGAATATCTGCACTGATAATCTTACCAATTTCTGCTGGATCAATATCAATGTGCGCAACCTTTGCATTCTTAGCAAAAGTTTTAGGATTTCCTGTCAAACGGTCATCAAAACGACAACCGATGCTAATCATAAAGTCCGCTTCAGTCATGGCAATGTTAGCCGCAAAGGAACCATGCATACCTCCCATTCCAAGAAAAAGTGGGTGGCTCGTTGCAATAGTACCTTGACCCAAAAGGCTGGTCACAACAGGAATTTGATAGCGTTCTGCAAATTCATTTAATTCTTTAGAAGCTTCCGCGTAGCTGATACCACCACCTGCCAACAATACTGGTTTCTTAGCTTTAGATAATTGTTTCAAGATTTTCTTGATCTGCATATCATTAGGAACAAGCGTTGGTTGGTAACTTGGTAAATTCACCTCTGGAGAATAGATGAAGTCTGTCTCCAAGGCAGATACATCCTTAGGCAAGTCAATGACGACTGGACCAGGACGACCAGTTGTTGCAATATGAACAGCTTCAGTGATAATTCGTGGAATATCAGCCGTCTCACGTACCTGGTAATTGTATTTGGTAATTGGCATCGTAATACCAACAATATCCGCCTCCTGAAAGGCATCCTTCCCAATCCCTGCTCGAGCAACTTGTCCAGTAAAGACTAAAAGAGGAACGCTATCGCTCATAGCATCTGCAATCCCTGTAATAGCATTTGTTGCTCCAGGTCCACTAGTGACAATGGCGACACCCAACTTTCCAGTTGATTTGGCATAACCTTCAGCTTCATGCAAGCAACCTTGCTCATGACGACCTAGAATATGACGAATGCCTTTAAAATTATAAATCGCATCATACAAAGGCAAGACTGCACCACCAGGATAACCAAAAACTGTGTCTATACCAAGTTCTAACAAGGTTTCTAAAACCAGTTCAGAACCATTTTTAGGTTCTTTTAATTTGATTTGCTTCACAAGTTCCTCCCTCATAGATAAATTCCGAATTGTCAAAAAATTCTAACTTCTGCTACCAATAATAACATTTTTCACCAATAAATCAAGAAAAAAGTAGCTATTCTTTTTATTTTTTAATAAAGCACAGAAGCAAGTCTCACATCCTAAAAGTCTTTATAGATATATCTCTCAAGCTCTTAGTCCTATCTTGACATCACTTTTTTCAAAAACGTATACTTTATGTTACCATTTTTCACCATAATGTCAAGGAATTTTCAGAAAATTTAGTATTTTGGGACAGATTGTTTTTTCACAAACTTTGATTTACCCCTAGTTAAAAAATTCTAAAACCACTAGACTCCTTCCCCTACACACAAAAAAGAGTCAGGACTAAAAACTAGTCCCAACTCTATTATTCATATAACAATGAGAAAGATTTCCTCTCATACAGTATGGAATTCTCTACGCAAGCAGAAATTCATTTTTCATTAATTAGTCGTTTCGACCAAATAAACGAAGAAGGCTGAGGAAGAGGTTAATAAAATCAAGATAAAGACTCAAAGCAAGAGATACTGCCCAGCCATTTTCAACTTGACCATTTGACCGTTCATACACGTAACGAATCTTTTGATTATCCCATGCAATCAAACCTGAGAAGATGATAACACCTGCGATACTAATCAAGAAGTCAAAACTTCCATTTCTTAAGAAGATATTCACAACACTAGCAATAATCAAACCAAACAAGGCAGCTCTCAATGCTCGTCCCATTCCAGAAAGATCTTTCTTAGTCACCTTCCCAATAAAGGCCATCGCAAAGAACATAGCTGATGCCGTTACAAATGCAGATAAGACAGATGATTGAGTATAAAGGGCAAGAACAATACTCAAGGTAAAGCCATTTAATGCAGAATAAACTAGAAAGAGTGGTAAAGCTGCAGGGCTATTTTTAACTGCCATACCAGAAGCCGCAAAGACTAAAATAAGTTCAGCAGCAATAGCCACATAGAATATCCAAGTAGAGCCCATCAATACAGAAACAATAACTGACTGAAACATACTCAACATCAGTGCCGACACTATCGCTGAAATTCCAAGTCCGACTCCAACAAGAGAATAAATTTTTGCATAAAAAGTATTGATGCCACTTGCATCCTGAATGATTGTACGATTGTTCATAACATCTCGTCTCCTTTTTAATTCTTTAACATCTTACGATGAAATAACTTTCGATTGCGAACCTTTTGTCTCCACGGAGAGGTTGCTTCTTTGATTGCCCAGTATTTATCAACAAGAGTTACAATATAAGCTTCCTTATAGCGTGGTGGCGCGATTGTTAAGCCCCACATATGCTTAATGATAATATCCTCTTCGACTTTATTCAATTTGGTTAGCTTCCGAGCATTTCGAACCGCCAAACGGGGATGAACCCAAGCATGACTTTTCTTAAATTTAGTCACCCGCCAATCATAATAGAACAAATCATGAAGAAGAGCACCTCTAGCTGTACTGCGCTTATTCCAGCCCAATTTTTTCGCAATCTTATAACTAGTATAACTTACATTGATAGAATGTTCAAGCCGATTGGAATGCAAATGATGTGGAATACCCTTCAAGCACTGGACGCTGGGCTTCTCAATCAAATGTCCCACGTAGGCCATAAACTCATCATCATTTTGATAAGGCATAGAATCACCTCCATTTGCCTTTATTATAACCTAATTCCTAAATTTTAGCTTAAATAAAAGATCAGAATCCCAGCTGCTACCGCCACATTTAAACTTTCAGCCTTCCCCTTCATCGGTATATGAACCAACTGATCAGCTGCAGCTTCTATCATAGAGCTAATCCCCTGTCCTTCATTGCCCATCACCAAGATAAAGTTTTTGCTCCCCTTTAATTTTTGGTAATCGATTGAATCATCAGAAAGGGTAGAAGCAAGAATAGGAAGATCTGATTTTTTTGCCAAGTCAATCAAGTCAGCTGTTGCTAAGCGATAGATTGGAAGATGAAAATGACTCCCCTGCATGGACCGTAAGGTCTTCAGATTATACAAATCAGCCGAATGTTCAGAGATAAAAATCCCATCAAAACCTGCTGCATCTGCAGTCCGAATAATCGTCCCTAGATTCCCTGGATCCTGAACATCTTCTAGAAAAAGATATTTCCCTGACAGTTTCTCTGGCAAGACTTCTTGTTGGAGCCTAACCTCGGCGACAATTCCTTGCGGGGTCTTACTATCAGCTAAATCCCTCAGTAAGTCAGGGCTCAACCAATTTACTTGTTCACATTCAGACAGGCGATCTGCATATTCTGGCAAAGCAAAAATAGAAATAACTTCAGCTCCACTTGAAAGAGCCTCTTCAAACAAATGCCAACCTTCTATCAAATAGGAATCTGTTCTGTATTTCTTTTGATGGAGTTTTTTAGCTTTTTTTACCACATTATTAGCTTTAGAGGTTATAATATTCATAAGAATAGTATATCATAAATTTTAAAAATAAAACTCATGCTCAAGTCGGATATAAAAAGGAGGCTGACATGCAAAAAGTTAAAATGATTGCTCAAGGACGGGTCCAAGGAGTTGGTTTTCGCTGGGGAGTCTATTCCCTTGCTTTAGAAATCGGTGGCATTACAGGGCGTGTATGGAATAATGAGGATGGGACTGTCAGTATTCTTGCCCAGGCAGACAGCCCCGCTTCTATGGCTAAGTTTATTCAAGAAATCCGAAAAGGTCCCACACCATTTTCTAAGGTAAGTTATCTGGATGTAACAATGGCCAATTTTGATTCTTTCTCAGATTTCAAAATTTCAAATTAGGTCTAGGGAACTATTGTATATTTAAGAAAAAAACAGTAGAATAGAAAGGTATCATTTTAAAAAGGAATATAGAATCGTGAAAACATTTAAACGTTTATTATTTTCAGGAATGGGCTTAACCCTTCTTCTGATTCTCTCTGGTTGTGTCCAGACCAATAAACAAGGTCAACCAACAGGTCAAGGCTTTGTTTATCAATTCTTGGTTGCTCCTATGAGTCAAGTCATCAAATACTTTGCCAGCGATTTAGGCTTGGGCTTTGGTCTTGCTATCATTTTGGTAACAGTTATCGTCCGCTTGATCATTCTACCACTTGGGCTTTATCAATCTTGGAATGCAACTTATCAGTCCGAAAAGAGAAATTATTTAAGTCCAATTTTCACTCCTATCAATGAACGCATGAAAAATGCGGAAACTCAGGAAGAGAAATTAGCAGCCCAACAAGCTTTAATGGCCGCTCAAAAAGAAAATGGACTCAGCATGTTAGGCGGTGTTGGATGTTTACCTCTCTTAATCCAAATGCCTTTCTTCTCAGCCCTCTTTTATGCAGCTCGCTACACTAAGGGAATTGCCGAAAGTTCATTCTTGGGAATCAATCTTGGTCAACAAAGTATGATTCTTATAGTTGTCGTCGGAGTTCTTTACTATGTTCAATCACTTCTATCACTCGTTGGACTAGATGAAGAACAAAAAGAACAAATGAAGAAAATGATCTATGTGAGCCCACTCATGATTGTCATCTTCTCCCTCACTGCGCCAGCTGGAGTTACTCTTTACTGGGTAGTCGGTGGTTTTGTTCAAATCTTGCAACAGTTCATCATTAACTTCTTTATCCGCCCTTATATGAAGAAACGGGTAGCAGAGGAGTACGAAAAGAACCCACCTAAAACCATGTCAGCCAATGCTTATTTGAAAGACGTTACACCAAAAGCAAACCAGGCTATTGATAACCGTCCTAACAATAACAAAAAGAAAAAGAATCGTAACGCTGGCAAACAACGTTCAAGATAAAGAAAAACCTTTCCGTTAGTAGCGGAAAGGTTTTTTCTTTACACAAGCCCCTGACTGGATGGCATTGTCTATAGATACCCCAAAATGGTAAGTAATTTCCTTTTTTTAAGCGAGAGAACTATTAAGAAATTTGTCGATTCAACTAGCGACCACTAAGAATTGACCAAAACAAAAAAGAAGTGAAGGCTAGCGTCTGTTTACCCCAATACATGAAAATATGACACCTAGACCTCTTCCAATTGTAGAAAATTCTTTTACAATCAGCTCCTGCTCCTTATCGATTGGATTTGATTAGGACAAGCACACCGGAAGCAAGTACCGTTAATAGACTAAGGGCATTTAACTTTAAGGGACTAATTTTATAAAAGCAGGATAACAGCAAAAGAACTCCATTACTAAGGATTAGTAATCGATAAAATTCTCCCTGTATTTGTTGCCACTTTTTTAGCGAAGAAAAAGCCGTAGGAAAACGCAGGCCTATAGCTGCATTTCGACTCGGAAAATATCTATTGAGGATCCATAAAATAAGTGAGAACAAGAAGACAAGCTTGACTAGCATCAGCATCCCTTTCGTTTAATCTTTTTTCAGGAACATTATACTCTTTTTATGTGAAAGTTCAAGACAAAAAAAACGAGCAGAAGCTCATTTTTTAGAGTTATTTGGTTTTTTCAACCTTAAGAATTTTAACATCGTAGCTTCCAACTGGCGTTTCAACAGTTGCGATATCCCCTTTTTTCTTACCAATCAAAGCTTGGCCAATAGGACTTTCATTTGAAACCTTACCGGCAAAGGCATCTGCACCAGCTGAACCTACAATGATATAAACCTCTTTTTCAGTTTCACCGACTTCTTGAATCGTTACAGTCTTACCGATTCCTACTTCATCTTTAGCAACTGCATCGCTATCTACAATTTCTGCATAGCGAATCTTAGTTTCTAAACTTGAAATTTGACCTTCTACAAAGGCTTGTTCATCTTTAGCTGCTTCGTACTCACTGTTTTCAGACAAGTCACCGTATGAGCGAGCAATTTTTATTCTCTCTACTACCTCAGGTCGACGGACCAATTTCAATTCTTCTAGTTCTTTTTCTAGTTTTTCCTTTTCCGCAAGGGTCATTGGATATGTTTTTTCTGCCATTTTTATTTTTATCTCGTTTCTATAAAATCTTTAAAATAAAATTGAGGGTGGACACAACAAACTAATAAGCCTTAGAGTTCTGTACCACTCCCAATTTTTAATTTGAACTGCTTGGTTGTGTTAATTTGCTATTGACATGCTCTTCAACATTTTTTGCATGCTCTTCATAAGTTGTCGCGAAGTAGACTGTCCCAGTCTCAGTATTAGCAACAAAGTAAAGGTAATCTGTCTTGTTTGGATTAACAGTTGCTTCAATCGCTGAAAGGCTTGGACTATCTACAGGTCCTGGCATCAAACCTGGATTTTTATATACATTAAACGCTGAATCAATATTAGTATCGATCGCCGCATCTTCTGCCAAGGTTGTTTTTTTGCCAAGTTTGCCTTCCGCATAAAGAATCGCAATATTACTTTGAAGTGGCATACCTTGGTTCAAACGGTTATAGAAGACACTTGCAATATTCTTACGGTCTTCATCCGTTGAGCCTTCTTTTTCAACTAAGGAAGCCAAAGTTAGAACATCATTCACTGTTAGATTTTTACTTTCTAACACTTCGTAATAGGTGCTCAACTTGCTATCCATAGTTGCCAGCATTTGATCAATCAGAGTTTCTGCTGTTGTGTCGCTCGTGTAATTATAGGTTGCTGGGAAGAGATAGCCTTCCAAACGGTATTTGACCCCACTATCCTTGGCCGGAAGTCCGCTCAATAATTTAGGATATTTGGCCACCATTTTGCTAATAAAGCTTTCATCCTGTACTTTGGATAGAAAATCCTTCGCACTAATGGATACTTTTTTATTACCACTTTTCTCAACCGCTTCAGCTATTTGATTCAAAGTATATCCTTCTGGGACAACTACCTTGCCAAGAGTTGGTGGCTGAGGAGTATCAGTCCCACCTTTTTGCAAAGCTTTCGCAATGGTGTCTAGGTCCATACTCTTTTGAAGATTATAGTAGCCAGATTGGAAGTTAGCATAGCTCTTAAACTTACTGTAGTAATTGAAGACTTGACCGCTCTTAATCAGTCCTTTCTTCTCCAAAATCGAACCAATTTTCTTAGCACTTGATCCGGCAGGAATCTCAAGAGTTACATATTCAGTATCATTAGCATTGACTGGCTTTAAGGCGGAATCAATATAGCTGTACACAAAGGCACCTGTCACTGCCAAAGTAACCAACAAGAGGGCAATAATCGTCCATACAATTTTTTTAGCTACATTGTTTTGACGTTTTTTCTTATTAGCTTGTCTTTCTTTTGCAGAACGAGACAAGGTTTCCTTAGATGTCAGATCATCTCTTCTATATGTCGCAGTCTTCGCCAATGGTTCTTCTTTTGACACATTTGGTTCCTTTGATTGGTTTTTATAGGAAACCTTCACTGGAACTTTAACGGATTCAGGCTCATCCAAATAACTTTCTGATTTTTGCGAAGCCGTTGTCTCAGCTTGACTTTCACTTGCTGAATCAGCTGATAGAGAATCTTTTCCTAGAACCTCAGCTAGTGAAGAATCTCCCTTCTGCAGTAGTTCAGATAGAGAAGGATCCTCTTTGGTTCTTTCTTCCGCTAATGCTTTATCTACTTGTTCAGATAGAGAAGGACCCTCTTCATGGGAAGATACTTCATTTTTTTGAGAGTTAGCAAACTCTTTTAAAATCTGCTCTTTAAAGCTCAATTTTTTTTCGTTATCTTGTGAATTTTCAGTCAAAAATTTGACCTCCTTCTTCATAATCCTTAACATTATATCTTAAAACTTTGATAAATGCAATAAGATTAGGCTTTCTTTCATAATATATTAAACTAATTAGTCCTTAGAAGAAACTTCCCAGACCATATCATACCAAACCTCATCTGCATAAGTTGACTTAGATAGTCCATGATTCCTAAAGCCATGCCTTTCATAATAGGCCGTTAAATAATCATGACAGGTCAGATTGATGCCATCACGTCCATTTGAAATGGCGATTTCTTTCATTGCTTCCAGAAGCCTACGACCAACCCCCATACTCTGAGCTTCTTTAGAAACCGAGAGACTAGTTATTGAGATATAGCCCCCAGCTTGATGGCTGAAATCTTCAATCTCCATTGTAAAGGAGATATCCATGAGGTAGCGTTCCGGTCTTACTGGACCTTCAAGAAAGCCTAAAATCTGATTATCTTTCTCAGCAACAAGAAATGTTTCAGGTAAGAGTTCGATGTGCCTAGCCAACAATTCCTGACTCATAGCCTCTTCAGAACTAAAATTTTCACATTCAATCTTGTAAATGGCAGGTAAATCCGTTAAGTCAGCAGTCCTTATCTTCATGATTTACTCCTTAAAATAGGGATTCTCCCAAATCATCTCAATGTGTGGTTCGTCTCCATAAGTAGTCTCAAAAATTCCTGAATCAGAAAAACCATTCATTACAAAATAGGAAAGCAAATGATCCTTACAAGCCAGATAGATTCCTTGGTTTTGAAGATCAACTACTACTTCCTTCATAGCCGCAAGCAAGAGAGTACCAACTCCCTGACCCTTAAAATCTGGATTAATCGAAAGTCTCTGAAGAAATATGAAGTTAGATTTGTCTAAATTTCTCATTCCCTTTACTAGGCAATCTGCTGACTGGTGATGTGAAGAAACCGCTGACCCAATGATGTAGCCAGCGATTTCTCCATTCAAATCAGCGATTAAAAAAGTATTTGGAATCTTTTCAATTTGTTCTTTTAGTTTCTCAGGGCTAATAGCTTCTTCTCCCAAGAAATTGGCTTGTTCAATCCGAACTATTTCCTCCAAATCAAGCAAGTTGACCTGTCGAATTCGCATTGGTGATTCCATGACGACTCCTTCTTATTGAACATTGCTAGTCAAATTAGACAAGAGACGTTCAAATGAATATTCATAGGTCTGGATATCTCCAGCTCCCATAAAGACATAGACAGCATTGTCATGGTCTAAAAGTGGAGATACATTATTTACACTTACAACTTGGACACGTTTAACAATTTTTTCAGCCAGGTCTTCGACTTTAACATCTCCATGATCCACCTCACGAGCTGAGCCGTAGATTTGAGCTAAATAAACGGCATCCGCCTGATTCAAGGCATCAGCAAATTCATCCAAAAGGGCAATAGTGCGAGTGAAGGTGTGCGGTTGGAAGATTGCCACGATTTCCTTGCTTGGATATTTCTGACGAGCTGCATCTAAAGTCGCAATAATTTCAGTTGGATGATGAGCAAAATCATCAATAATAACAGTACCGTTAACAACCTTTTCAGTGAAGCGACGTTTTACACCAGCAAATGTTTTCAGGTGTTCTCTGACCAAGTTCAAGTCAAAACCTGATACATACAAGAGTCCAATGACAGCTGTAGCATTCATAATATTATGACGTCCGAAAGTCGGGATGTGGAATTCACCTAACTCTTGACCACGGTAAGAAACTTTAAAAGTAGAACCTGTTGTTGAACGTAGCAAATCATGGGCAACAAAATCGTTTCCCTTTTCAAAGCCATAATAATAGATCGGTGCTTCTGAAGTGATACGACGTAATTGCTCGTCTTCTCCATAAATGAAAAGACCCTTAGTAATTTGCTTGGCGTAATCATTAAAAGCATTAAAGACATCTTCTAGACTAGTAAAGTAGTCAGGATGATCAAAGTCAATATTCGTAATAATGGAGTATTCTGGATGGTAAGGCATGAAGTGGCGCTCATACTCATCAGACTCAAAAACAAAGTACTTGGCACCCGCTGAACCTCGACCTGTTCCATCTCCAATCAAATAACTCGTATCGGTAATGTTGGATAAAACATGAGAGAGAATTCCTGTTGTAGAAGTCTTTCCGTGAGCTCCGGCCACACCAAAGCTGACAAAATCACGCATAAAACTACCCAAAAATTCGTGGTAACGTTTATAGCTAATTCCGTGCTCATTTGCATAAGCAATTTCTACATTATTATCTGGACGAAAGGCATTTCCAGCAATGATTTCATAATCAGCCTGAATATTCTTTGCGTCAAAAGGCAGAATTTTTATCCCTGCCTGCTCAAGTCCTCTTTGAGTGAAATAGTATTTGTCCACATCACTCCCCTGAACCTTGTGGCCCATTTGGTGCAACATCAAAGCCAAGGCACTCATACCTGAGCCCTTAATTCCGATAAAATGATAGATTTTTGTCATGAGTATGATTCTTTCCTTTCCTGTTGAGGGAGTCCTCCCCCAAACTCCGAATAATTCGAATGCCACTTAAAGGCAAAACGAAGAAACTAGAAAGCAGATGCTCTAGTTAAAAATTTAGCTAACAATCTTCTAGATAGATATTAAGGTCTATTGCTACTAAGCTTGATCAAAGCGTGTCAAATTCAATTCAGCCGCAACTTTATTTTCTTTTTTATCGCGCAACTCTTTTTTATTGTAGACTTGACTAGTCTTCAGAAAATCATAGTTGTTTTTCTTTTCAGTCTTTGGCGCTTCGACTTGGACAACTGGCTCTGCAGACAAATCAGCCACAATATAGTCTTCTTGCTTCAAGTGCTGACCGTACTTTGCAAATTCACCTGGGTTTTCTTTTTGGAAAAAGGCAGTTGGCTGAGCTTTTGTCGTTGTATACTTCCGCGCAGAAAAGCCAATTTTGCTACGATGTTTTTTTGAAACGGCATCACTGGTCAAGTAGGAAGCAGAGCGTTTCTTTTTCAAATCAGCTCTAGCCTCTTCTCTTGCCACCTCGGCATAACTTTTTTCTTGAACTTTAGGCGAGATGGATTGATTCACCTTGTCGGCAATTACTTGTTTTCGTTTTTCTGACTGTGAAGATGGAATAGGCTGAGCTACCGCTTTACTCGACGAAGAAGAATCAGCAAAAGTCTTCTCCTGATAGTCACCTTTGATATTACTAATAAAGTCAAATTCATCATAGAGATCCATATGAGGAACTTCTGAAAAAATTGCTTCGTTGTCAGAGATTAGAGGAAACTTGGTCTTTGTCATGCTTTTTTCCTTTCAACACTTCATTATAAACTATTCTGGTCAATTTGAAAACTATTCTATTGAAATTCCTAGGATTTCTCGGATATCTGCTAGCGTCAGACTTGAACGTGATTCCGTTCCATCCAAAATAGTAGAAATTAAATTTTTCTTACTTTCCTGCAACTCTTGAATTTTTTCTTCAATAGTTCCACGAGTAATCAGGCGGTAAACTTCCACATTTCTCTCCTGCCCCATTCGATGCGCTCGCCCAATCGCTTGAGCTTCAACAGCTGGATTCCACCAAAGGTCGACCAGAATAACGGTATCAGCACCTGTCAGATTGAGACCTACACCACCAGCTTTCAAGGAAATTAGAAATGCATCCTTTTGACCATCATTAAAAGCGGTTGTCATTTCTTGACGATCCTTAGCCGGAGTAGAACCGGTTATTTTAAATGATTCCATTTCAAGACTTTGTAGTTCCTGCTCAATCAGATCTAACATACCTCTAAATTGAGAAAAAATCAACACCCGATGATTGCTGGAGTGAATTTGTTCTAAAAGCTCTCTCAAACTATCCAGTTTTCCGCTATCACCCTGATAATCCTCTAAAAAGAGAGCTGGGGTGTCGCAGATTTGACGCAGGCGCATGAGACCAGATAGAATCTCTATCTTATCTCGGTTCAGTTCTTCGTCCGTTGCAGAACGCACGCGTTCCTGCATTTGCTGCAGTTGGGCCAGGTAAATCGCCTTTTGACTATCCTGTAAGTCGTTTCTATAAATCACTTCTGTCAGATCAGGCAACTCTTGAAGAACATCTTCTTTCTTACGGCGCATGATAAAGGGTTGAACATAACGTGCCACTAGATCTGCTGGCATTTTTAAAAATTCCTTTTTAGCAGGTAATAAACCAGGGAGGACAATTTGAAAAATAGACCACAATTCACCCATATGGTTCTCAATTGGCGTCCCAGATAAGGCGAAAGTATTTTTTACCTCAAAGTTTCGTAAGTGCTGAGCAATCTTTGTTCGATCGTTTTTCATGACCTGTGCTTCGTCTAAAATCAGATAATCAAAACTCAGACGACCATATTCTTCTACATCCTGACGAAAAGAGGCATAACTGGTAATCATCACCTGATGTTTTTCAGCTATTAGATTATCCCGAAGAGGCTTGGGCCCATAGACAACTGCTATATCCAAATGTGGAGCAAACTTGCCAAATTCATCCTGCCAGTTGTAAACCAGGCTTGACGGTGCTAAAATCAAAGCATTTTGAGACTCTTTTAACACTGCCGTCAAAAAGGCAATAGTTTGCAAGGTCTTCCCAAGCCCCATGTCATCAGCTAGTATCCCTCCAAAGCCATAATGATTAAGCATGCTGAGCCATTTTACTCCCAGCTCTTGATAGTCTCTCAATTCGGCTTCAACCTGTAAGGATGGTAGTTGAAATTCTTCTGGGTGCCTCAGATCATAAGCTAACTGTCGAAATCCTTCTGAGAAAGAAACATTTTCTTGACCTTCTAGGATATCTGTCAGCTGAAGGGCAGCCAAACGGTTAGTCCTTATCTGACCCCCCTTTAACTTTTTGGCCCTTAATTTTTGCAAAGTTTGACTAACTTTTTTAGTCTCTTCATCAAAAACCAATACCTTGCCCGATTGACTGACAAAATAATCACGAGATTCAAATAGAGCAGATAAGGCATCGTCCACTTCTGCTGGGTCAATATTGGCAAAATCAAAACCAATTTCCAACAGGCTTCCTTTTGTTTCAATAGCGATCTTCGGTTTTTCTACCTGATAAAGAGCTAATAAACTAGGGCTAATCTCTACTCTTCCTAAGGAGCGGAACTTTTCCATGGTATGAGTAAAGAAAGTATAGACATCCTGAGGCAGTAAAGCAGGTCTACGACTTTCAAATTCTGCTTCAAATCCTGCCTGTAGTAAAGTTTGAAACACCTTTTGTTCCATTCTAAAATCGCTGGCAAAAGGAAGGCTATCTAGTTCTTCTTGGCTAGCTACAGTTAGAGATTCGTAGGCAAAGACAAGCTTAGCTTCAATCTCACCTGAAGCCAGCAAATCAAAAGAAAAATGAGGCTGAAACTCATGAATCATGAGCTCTTTAGGTGCTGATAAACTACCCATTTTCTTGAATTCTAACAGACTAGTAGCCAACTTACCTTGATCGGAACTATCAAATTGCAGACGTTTTTTCCTATCTGAATCTATAGGCAAATCTCTCAGGGCAGCCAGTATACGTTGCTGCTGATAGCTAAGTTGAAAGAAAGTATCTCCGTAAAATAGGAATTCACCATTGTATAAAAGTTTATAGTACTGCTCAGAAATCACAAGTTCTAAGTAATCAGCAGACTCCTCTAGTTCAAAGGAGAAAATGCCTGCATCTTCATGTAGATCTTGGAAAAAGACCTGCTGGAAATCAAAGACACTATACGCCAAATGGAAACTGTTTAACTCCATCAATCGTGTCACTCCCTCTTCGAGCAAAGAAGCAGGAAAGGCTATATGTCGGCCAGCATTTTGAAAAATCAAAGAATCATCCTTAGTCGTCAAGAATCCCCGTAAGAACATTAATAGGTCTTGACTAGGTCTGTCAAATTCCTCAAAACGAAGGGGTTCAAAGTAGCTTTTACCAATCTGGTAAGGAGCTTCTTTTTGAATAGTCTGTAAAAAAGCGCGAATATCCCTTACCACATAAGATTTCTCATCCGGTAAACGACTGAGACGCAAAGTCCACAAAAATTCTCCTGTATATGCATCTTCTTGGCCAACTGCTGATAATTGGTACTTAGGATTTTCTTGATCCAGCGGTAAAATCTTATCTAAAAAGAGACTCCCAAATGAAACCTTTCCTTGTGTCTCTTGCTGACTCGTTTCCTCCAACTCCAACTTAGCCAATACTTCCTTGCCTTCTGCGTCATTTTTTAGGAAATACTCTAGTCCAGCTAAATGGGCGCAATACTGTTTTTTCTGGAAAAATTCACAAGAACAGAACACAGCATCATCAGCCAAACTATATCTCAAATTATAGTCTGAAACTCGACTATAGATAATACGATTTTTGACTTCACTAATACTGATTTGACCTTTTTCATAAAAGCTTATTCCCTCGGTTCGAATTTTCCCTGGAATTAATTTCGCCATACTTACCACCTTATGTTTATCTCTCCATTATACCATAGTTTTCAGGCAAAGAAAAAAGTAAGCCTTTTTGCTTACTTCTTTTGTTCTAAACAGTTTAATAATCAAACTGGATTCTTGATTCTCATTTTTGCTTATTTGGTAGTCTAAACCTTGATAAATAACAGCAAGATCCAGTGACTCTATTCAAAACATCATTCCTCGACAACCTTCATAGCTTGGCCAGTAAAATAATTTCTTTGAAACTCAGACACCCCAAAAAATGTAAGGGTCAAAATTAATGTTCTACTAAGAAAGCCATGAACCATAAAACTAGAGGAGCTCTGCCCCTATTTTCTCTTCCTTGCAATCAAGTGAATCGGGGTTCCTTCAAAGACAAAGGCCTTGCGGATTTGATTTTCCAAGAAACGCAGGTAAGAAAAGTGCATGAGCTCTTCTTCATTGACAAAAATGACAAAGGTTGGCGGTTTGGTTGCTACTTGAGTCGCATAGAAAATCTTGAGACGTTTGCCCTTGTCAGTCGGGGTCGGATTAATCGCAATGGCATCCATGATGACATCATTAAGCACCGCTGACGGGATACGGGTATTCTGACTCTGACTGATTTGCTTAATCATATCCGGCAGCTTATGGAGACGCTGCTTGGTCAGGGCAGAAACAAAGATAATTGGCGCATAAGATAGGTACTGGAACTGGTCACGAATATTCTCTTCCCAGTCTTTCATGGTATGATTGTCTTTTTCCAGTGTGTCCCACTTATTGACAACGATGATTATTCCTTTTCCTGCTTCATGGGCGAAGCCAGCGATTCTCTTGTCGTACTCACGAATTCCTTCTTCAGCATTGAGTACCATCAGAACAACATCCGACCGGTCAATCGCCCGCATAGCCCGCATGACAGAGTATTTCTCTGTGTTTTCATAGACCTTACCTGACTTGCGCATACCAGCCGTATCGATCATGGTAAACTCCTGACCTTCACTGTCTGTAAAGACCGTATCAATAGCGTCACGCGTCGTACCAGCAACAGGACTGGCAATAACACGCTCCTCACCCAAGATAGCATTGATCAAGCTAGACTTGCCGACATTAGGACGGCCAATCAGACTAAACTTAATCATATCAGGATTTTCAGCGACTTCTTCATTTGGCAGATTTTCAACGATAGCGTCAAGAACATCCCCTGTACCAATCCCGTGGACTGAAGAAACTGGGAATGGATCGCCCAAGCCCAACGCATAGAAATCAAAAATCTCATTGCGCATTTCGGGGTTGTCCACCTTGTTGACCGCTAAAATAATCGGCTTATGGGTCTTGTAAAGCATGCGAGCCACATACTCGTCTGCATCTGTAATACCTTCCTTGCCAGATACGACAAAAACGATGACATCTGCTTCGTCCATGGCGATCTCAGCCTGGTGTTTGATTTGCTCCATAAAAGGCGCGTCAACATCGTCTATTCCGCCCGTATCAATAATACTAAACTTACGATTAAGCCAATCTGCTGTCGCATAGATTCGGTCGCGGGTCACCCCTTCGACATCTTCTACAATGGAAATCCGCTCACCGGCAATCCGATTGAAAAGCGTTGACTTGCCGACATTGGGACGGCCGACAATGGCAATAGTTGGTAAGGCCATGTTTTTCCTCTTTCATTCTTTAGGACAGAGCCAAACTCCGTCCTATTTTTCTAATTTCTTTTCTTTGAATAGTTGATCAATAGCCTGATTTGGCTCCTGACCAAATTGAGCAGCTAGGCGCTGACTCCAAGTTTCCTTAGCTCGCTCGCCGGCATATTCAGTCTGAACGCGGTCATAGGCTTGAATAATGGAATCATCCTGTTCACGATATTCTTCCTCAAAGACCACTGCTTCATAAGGCAAACGTGGCTTAACTGCATGGTTCTGGTTGGGAGTCCCCAGAGCAATCCCAAAAACCGGGTAAGTGTAGTCTGGTAACTTAAAAAGCTCCGCTATTTGACTGGCAGCATAACGAACCAGTCCAATGATTACCCCGCCATAACCCAAACTTTCAGCTGCTAAGAGAGTATTTTGACCCACTAAAGCAGCATCTACTGAGCTAATCAAGAGATTCTCCGTCCCCTCAGGGTAAAAATCTTCCGTGTGCAATTGAACACCCTTTTGAGCTCGATTGAGGTCGCCAACAAAAAGCAGGAAGGCCGAAGACTGCCGAATGGCTTCTTGGGGGACCAAATCAAAAAGTGCTTCTTTTTTATCTTTGCTTCGCACCACAATGATAGAGTAGGATTGGAAATTCTTCCAGCTGGACGCTGCTCGCCCAGCATCAATGATGGCACGTAATTCCTTATCCGAAATCTGCTCCTCCGTAAAGCGGCGAACAGACGTGTGAGACTTCATCAAGTTAATCGTTTCATTCATCGGCGGTTCTCTCCTTCTAGGCGCACCTCCTGAGCCAGAAACTTAATCCTCTCCATAACCCGCTTGGCCTGCCAAGTCTCATCGCCATTCTTAGAGCTGGCAAAGTGACGCTCCAAATCCGCAAAACTAAAGTTAGAAGTAAAGAAAGTTGGCAGATTTTCCTGCATGCGGTGCTGGAGAATGACTTGCAAAATCTCATCGCGCATCCAGGGGCTAGATTGCTCTGCACCGATATCATCCAAAATCAGCACTTGAGCTGTCTTGACCTGGTCAATCTTCTCCTTGACCAAGCCGGAACTGATAGCATTCTTAACATCCAAAACAAAGCTCGGATAGTGTAGCAACGTCGTTGAAACACTGCGTTTTTCTGACAAATCATGCGCCAGAGCAGCCATCATGTAGCTCTTGCCGACCCCAAAATCTCCGTAAAGATAAACAGCCTTCTGATAATGAGGAAACTCAGCAACAAAGTTGGTCAACAGTTCAAAAGCTTTATAGCGACCAACATCATCGAGATCTACCTGTGCCAGACTAGCTTCCTTGAGACTACTTGGCAAATTGATCAGGTTAAGCCTACTCTTAATCGCTTCATTCTTTTGCTGCTCGACCAGCTCAGCTGTCTCTTCATAGGAAACATCCGCATAGCCTGCATTTTTAATCAAAATCGGCTTATAGCCTTTAGCAATATAGGCTTCATCCCCCAATAGAAATCGATTTCGTTCACTGATGTACTGATTGAACTTCGAGATGCTTCGGGAAATTTCAGATTGACTAAGTTTCTCCTGCTGGATAAAAGCCGCCACATCAGGATCTTCTACGATTTGACGGACTAACTCCTCATAGTTGAATTGGCGGGCAGGATTTTTATGTGAAAGGGTCTCTCCAATCTTTTCCATCTAGTCACCTCCTTGTTCTAATTTAGCAAGCAAGCGGCGTTTTTGCTCTTCAAGCTCAGCCTGCTTCTCTGCACTTGTTTCATTTTTATAATCTGGCTGGCTCCAGTCAGGAACATTGCTTTTAGCAACCGGCTGGCTAGATTTAGCTGGTCTACTCTGACTTTGCTGATTGCGCTCGCGAATTTTCAGAACAGCTTCCTCAGCACTAGTCACCTTTTGATAGGCAAAATCATTCGCCACCTTCAAAGCATACTTTTCATTGAGATTAGCTGAATCAACCTTATTTAAAGTCAGAAGTAAGACAATATTGATGACCTCATCTAAAAGACCTAACTTAGCCAAGTCCAATAAAAGCTGTCTTTCTGATTGGGTAATTGTTGCCTGACGCTTTTTTTTAAGCTCTGCTAAGAAAAGCATTGGCACCTTACTTTTGGCAGCGCGGATTATGATTTGTTCATCCTGAGTAAATTTCTCATCAACACGTTTTTGAGCTAATTTTTGCTTCATGCGCTTGACAGAAATAACATGTGAAATCGCGGTTTCTCTAGCCAAGACATAGGTTTCATACCAGGTCCAATTTTGTTGCTCAGCAATAGCAAACAAATCTAGTAAATCTTCTTTTTCATCAGCAAAACGTAAATTTTCCTGTGCCATTCTTCGCTTAAAGTTAGTCAGGTCAAAGTCTGCTTGCTTCTTCTTAATCACTCTGACTTCATCTTCCACATCAAAGACTATCGATAATTTCCTAGCCAAAGGCTGACCCTGAGGCTGACCTTCCATTAAATCTTCAACAGCCGTTTCACCAATTTTCTTTTCCAAAAGTCGTTTATAAACATGATGCTGGAAAAATTCATCCGCCGAAAGCAAACTAAAAAGTTTGATCTGATAAGTCGACTCTCCTTGATAGAGTTCTAGCAAGTTCATGGCACTTAAGCGTTCAAAGCTCGTCTTTAAGACTTCCATTCCCATATTTAGATGATTCAAAATATGGCCAAAGGTATAGGTCTGACGACCGTTGTCCCAAAAAGCCAGACAGTACAGATAGAGACTGACTGCTTCTCGACCAATAATCGGCAGATAAAGACGGATCAGATTGTTTGTATCTTGACTAACCAGATTGTTTTTCAAATAAGAAAACTGATCGTTTGGCCTCATCTATTCTTCTCTCTTCTTTTTTACACCCTTAGTAATTTGCTGGAGCAAACTTTCTAATTCACCAACATCTTTAAAACTACGATAAACACTGGCGAAGCGAACATAGGTAATCTCATCCAATTCAGCTAGTTCATCCATAACAAGATTCCCGATAAAGTCACTGCTAATTTCATTATCACTGCTACTTCGTACTTTCTGCTCAATGCGATTGACCAAAGCTTCTATCTCATCACTAGATACTGGCCGTTTTTGAGCAGAGCGAATAATGCCATTAAAAATCTTGTCTCTTGAAAATTGCTCCCTAGTCCCATCTTTTTTGACAACGACTAGGGTTCTCTCTTCTACCCGTTCATAAGTTGTAAATCGATGCTGGCAATCTTCGCATTCACGACGGCGACGAATAGTATTTCCATCCTCAGCTTGACGGCTATCAATAACACTGGATTTGCTCCCGCCACATTTTGGACAACGCATACGATTTCCTCCTCAAATCTTAATACTCTATTTTACCATAATTTTGCCCATAACAAAAGTAAGGCAAATCTAAATTAGTACGCAGAAGAGTTAAAAGTATTTCCCCTACATTTCATACTTAAAAAAAGAATTCACTTATGTTATAATGCTAGAAAATTCTCTTGGTATAGGAAAAACAATGAAAAAAAGAAAAATGCTTATCCTTGCAATCGCATCAGCTCTTATCATAGGAGGAACAATTGTGGTAGTTCAAAATAAAGATTTATTCGGCGGAATTGATCAACAAAAATATCAAAGCACCAAAGAAAAGCAGTTGTCTTATTTGAAGAAGCATGAAGAAGAAATTAAAGAGTTTGTGAAATCTCAAAATCCAAAGATAGAATCGGTTCAAATTGATTGGAATGAAACTAAGTGGGAAAAAGTTGGAAATGGCACTCCGCAAGGTGGAGGGGAAGTTGTGAGTATATTTGGTGAATTTAATAATTTAAAAGATTCAGACTGGAATGTCATAATAGAAATCAAAGATGGCAAAGTTGATTTGGAAAGCATGGCTATCAGCAATGGTATAAGATTAGGAGGTAAGCTTTTTGAGTAATAGCAATTTAAAAACATTTGATTTCTCCCAAAAAGATATTCTCTTATATAAAAAAGTTCCAAGTTGAACTGAAACTCGAAAGTTAGGCTTTTAAGCTAACCTCGCTAGTACAGTTCATTTAACTTGAAACTATTTTTTTCTAAAATTTTACCTCTACTTCTATACCAAAATGGTCACTGACAACGGGGGTTTCCTTTCCGTCAAAGACCACAGCAGAGCTTTCAATTTGGATACCTTGGCTGGTAAAGATATAATCAATCTTCAGAGCGTCTTGGTTGCCATCCCAGCCAGCAATCGCGCCTTCAACTGTTGCTCTACCACTAATCTTTTGAGCAACCTTATGACTATCCTGCAATTTGAGCGGGCTTTTTAAGATATGCTGATAGCCTTCGTAATCAACAGGATTATTAAAGTCACCCATGAGGATCAGAGGGGTTTTGACCTTGAGAAGCTCTTCTTCAAGCTTTGACCATTCCCCTTGGAAGCCCTTGTCCCACCAAGATAGATGGCAAGAGGCGATAGTCATCAATTGACCCTCTACCTCAGTCTCCGCTAACAAGACCTTGCGGGTGTGGTAATCCCTAGGATCATTCACTTCTGAGACCAAAACTTCTTTAGAAGTCAAAGGATTCTTGGATAGAATCGTCACACCTTCATTGTAAATGTCAAACCCAATATGATTATAAGCCCAGGACCAATGATAGTCCAGTCCTGCTTTTGCCAATTTTTCTACTAGACAAAGGGCAAAGTGATCCTGATGAATCGCAATCGCTCCTTCAACTGCCTGATAAAAAGGAGCCTGAACAACCTGTTCAGACTCCATTAATTGATTGACTTCCTGCAGGCAAATGACATCATATTTTTCTTGAAGAATGCGTTCTGCAAGCTGATTCAGCTTAGTTTCTTGCTCTTCTTCCATCCAACTATGAGTATTTAATGTCAGGAATTTCGCCATGATTTCTCTTTTCTATTTTACAATTCAACCTTGGCAACAACTGTCTTAGCAGATGCTTGACCAAGTTTTTCTACAGTCACAGACTTGATAGCTGCCGCGTTTGTGAAGACAACAACTGTTGAAGTTTCACGACCAGCTGCCTTGATAGCTTCCAAATCAGCTGTCACAAGTAAATCACCTGCTGCAACCTTTTGACCTTCTGAAACATGAACTTCAAATGGTTTACCTTCTAAGCTGACAGTGTCTAAGCCGATGTGAACCAACACTTCTAAACCATTTTCTGTCAAAAGACCTAAAGCATGTTTCGTAGGGAATACACTTGTTACAGTACCAGAAACAGGTGAGTAAATCTTACCATTTTCTGGCTCAACAGCAAATCCATCTCCCATCATCTTTTGTGAGAATACTGGATCTTTAACATCATCAATTGCGATGACTTGACCATCTGCAACAGTTTCTACTTCTTCTGTTACACCTTTGTAGGCAACTTCAGTAGCTGCTGATTCTGCTTTTTGGCTTGGAAGAGTTTCAGGAATCACTTCACCAGAATCCAGCAAGTCTTGGATATCAGATTTAAGAACGTCAGCTTTTGGTCCATAGATAGCCTGAACACCTTGACCTTTCATAACCAAGCCCATAGCGCCTTCAGCTTTCCATTGCTCTTCAGTTCCAACTTTTTCAGCATCCTTGACAGTCACACGCAGACGAGTCATACATGCATCTACGTCAACGATATTAGCACGACCACCCAGCAGATTGATAACATTGACTGCTTGAGATGCTGCTGCAACCTTGCCACTGCCAGCTTCTGCTGAAGATGATTCATCTGATCCATCTGCAGTTTCATAGTTACCATTACGTCCTGGAGTTGCGTAGTTGAATTTCTTAATCATGAAGTTTGCGATGAAGTACATGATAACTCCAAAGAGGATTGTTACCCAAATAAAGTTAATGATATCCATTCCCAAACCAGCATTGATTGCCAATGGTGTACGAGTTAAGAATTCGATAGAACCGAATGAGTGTACACGAAGGTTAACGATGTCTGCCATTGCAAAAGCAGCACCTTGAACAAGTGAGTAGATCAAGTAAAGCGGAGTCGCAACAAACATGAACATGTACTCGATTGGCTCAGTAACCCCAGTCAAGAAGGTTGCCAATGCAGTCGCAATCATCATACCTTTATATTTGTGCTTCTTGTCAGCATCTACATTGCGGTAGATAGCTGCAGCTACCCCAATCAAAATACCAAATGAACCAATCATTTGTCCAACTTTAAAGCGAGCTGGATGGTATGCTTCAAGTAATTGATTGTAGCTTGCCATATTTGAACCTTTAAGGTTAACAAGGTCAGTTACCCAAGCAAGCCAAAGTGGGTCTTGTCCGAATACTTGTGTACCTTTTGCAGCACCAGTTAACACCTCATATGTTCCACCAAGAGCAGTATAGTTCATTGGGATTGTCAACATATGGTGCAATCCAAATGGAAGCAAGAGACGTTCCAAAGTACCATACAAGAATGGCGCAAAAACTGGCGCAGTATCTTGTGAATTAGCGATCCAAATACCAAAGTTATTGATTCCAGTTTGGATAACTGGCCATACAAATGAAAGTACAATCGCAACAATCGCAGAACGCAAAATTACAACAAATGGAACAAAGCGTTTTCCGTTAAAGAATGAAAGTGCGTCTGGCAATTTACGGAAGTTATAGTATTTATTGTAAGCAGTTGCTCCAACAAAACCAGCAATAATTCCGACAAATACACCCATGTTTAGGGCAGGCGATTCTAGAACGCTGATAAAGTAATCAGAAACCTTAATTGTTCCACCTAAAAGAGTGTGAACAGTTGCATCTGGATTTTTTAACATATCACTAGAAACACCAAACATCACACCAGTGATACGGTTGATCAGGATAAAAGATAGACCTGCTGCAAAGGCACCGCCAGCACGTTCTTTAGCCCAGCTTCCCCCAATTGCAAGAGCAAATAGAACGTGGAGGTTCCCAATAACACCCCAACCAATTTGCTCTAAAACGCCACCTGTCGTTACCAACACACCAAAATTAGGATTAATCATTGGAAGCGACTTACCAATACTAATCATTAGACCAGCTGCGGGCATAACCGCAACGACCACCATTAAAGCTTTACCGAATTTCTGCCAAAATTCAAAGCTAAAAATGTTCTTGAATGAATTTTTCATCATCCAGACCTCCTTCTTTTTTACAAACTTCTATATGAAATCGTTTGCATTACACACTACTATTTTATCACTTTTTTTGATTTTGTAAAGGGGTTTCATAAAAAAATTTTAATTTTTATTATTTCCTCTTTTATTATCACTTTTTCTACCCTAATTTTCATCTGCCCGCAAAAAAGTTGATTTATCAAGCTGTGTGAGGTCTGTGGTCAACATAATAATATAGATTATGACTTCTTTTTTGTCTTTCAACAAGTAAACCCAGTCTATAAATTTTAAGCAAACGATTGCGTGAATTAGTCTAATTTCTACTAAAAATCATATTAAAAAACTCCAATTCTCAAAGAATTAGAGTTTTTATAGATTAACCCTGCATGGAATAACCAATTCCACGAACGGTTTTAATATAACTTTCTTGTCCTGGAAGATCGATTTTACTACGGAGGTAACGAATATATACATCCACTATATTAGTCTCAGATGCACTTTCATACTTCCACACTCGATCTAACAGTTGCTCACGGCTCATCACCTTATTACTGCTCATTAGAGTCACTAGTAAATCGTACTCTCGTCTCGTCAAAGCAATAATTTCTTCCCCTCGATAAACCGTATGATTTTTCAAATCAACCCGCAAATTACGATAAGCAGTAGGAACTTTTAACTGGCTACATTTCTGATCAATAAAATCTCGTCCACGAAAAATAGCAGAAATTTTATCAACCAGGTCACTAATAATAAAGGGTTTTACCATATAAGAAACTGCAAACTGCTGAATTTCTTCAGCCGAATCCGCAATTTCCTCTCGGCTCACCATTACAATGATTACTGCAGCTGGTTTTAATAAACTTAATTGTTGAGCAAAGGCAAAGGCTGTTCCATCAGCAAACTGATTATTTAGTAAAAGTAAATCATAATCGTTTTCCTTTGCTAGAGCTAGTCCCTCTTGCCCTGTTTTCGCTAGGTCTACTTGATAACTTTCCTTTTGTAATTCCAGCATGATAAATCGTGCTAGATTCTTTTCATTTTCAACTAATAAAATCCGCTTCGCCATTGACCTATTGTCCTATTTTTCGTCGTACCAAGAATAGTGGAAGGTACCTTCTTTGTCTTTACGTTGATATGTGTGTGCTCCAAAGTAGTCACGTTGTGCTTGGATCAAGTTAGCCGGTAGATCTGCCGAACGGTAGCTATCAAAGTAAGTAATGGCTGCTGAGAAAGTTGGCACTGGAACACCAGCTTGAACAGCAAGAGCTACGATATCACGCACAGATTGTTGATATTTAGCTGTTACATCAAGGAAGTATTCATCCAAAAGCAAGTTAGCTAAGTCAGCATCACGGTTGTAAGCATCTGTAATCTTTTGCAAGAAACGAGAACGGATGATACAGCCATCACGCCAGATAGATGCGATGTCCGCAAATGGCAAGTTCCAGTTGTTTTCTTTAGAAGCTACACGCAATTGGGCAAAACCTTGTGCGTAAGAAATGATTTTTGAGAAGTAAAGAGCTTGACGGATCTTTTCGATCAACTCAGCCTTATCTCCTTCAAATTTGAAGGCGGTTGGTTTTGGCAAGACTTTGCTGGCGTGTACACGTTCTTCTTTATAAGCTGAAATATAGCGGGCAAACACAGACTCAGTAATGAGTGACAATGGCACACCGAGGTCAAGCGCTGATTGGCTAGTCCACTTACCAGTTCCTTTGTTTCCTGCAGCATCGAGAATGTAGTCTACGATTGGACCATCTTGACCTTCATCGTCTTTGCGACTCAAGATATCAGCTGTGATTTCGATCAAGTAGCTATCAAGCTCGCCCTTGTTCCACTCAGTAAAGATTTCAGCCATGTCTTCTGCAGAAAGACCGAGCAAGTGTTGCATAAGGTCGTAGCTTTCTGCGATCAATTGCATATCACCATACTCGATACCGTTGTGGACCATTTTCACATAGTGACCAGCTCCGTCAGGACCGATGTAAGTCACGCATGGTTTACCATCTTCTGGTGCTTTAGCAGAGATTTCTTCGAGAACATCTGCTACCAATTCATAAGCTTCTTTTTGTCCACCAGGCATGATAGAAGGACCTTCGAGGGCACCTTTTTCACCACCAGAGACACCAGTACCGATAAAGTTGATGCCTGAGTTTGCTAACTCTTCGTTACGACGGATAGTATCTTTATAGAAAGTGTTTCCTCCGTCAATTAAGATATCGCCTTTATCCAAGTGTGGAAGAAGGGCTTGGATGGTTGCATCTGTACCAGGTCCAGCTTGAACCATGAGCATGATACGACGAGGTTTTTCGATTGAGTTTACAAAGCTTTCCACGTCATAGCTTGGCACAAAGTTCTTTTCAGGATGGCAAGCAATTACATCTTCTGTTTTGTTTGCTGAACGATTGTAGATGGCTACTGTATAGCCACGAGATTCAATATTGAGAGCAAGGTTACGACCCATAACGGCCATACCAACAACACCAAAATTTGCTTTAGTCATTTTTTTCTCCTATAGTTAGTTTGTTTTATTTTATCATGTTTAAGCTATAAAATAAAGAATTTATCTTGAAATGTTCGAAGAAGAAAATCCCCTGGGTAAAAATAGGATGAAGGCGAGCCTCATCCTAATCTTTTTTATTTCTTGTCATCAGTCGTAATTTCTTTAGCTTCAATCACTGGCTGTTCATCCTGTTTAAGCTTATTGACAGTCATATTAACACCAAGGGCTCCTGCTAAGAGTTGACGGATATCAAAACCTGCACCTTGTGACACTTGGTCAATACTTTGCATAATATCACCAACCATTTTCGAAGCATTGCCTTCACCATACATGGTGATTTTGTCCACTTTAGTAAGCGGCTCTGCTACAGCACGGGCAATTTCTGGCAGTTTGTCTACAATCATCTCAGTAATGGCAGCTTCCTGCATCTTCTTCATTGCTTCTGCTTTTTTATCCAAACCTTGAGCTTCTGCTTCTAGCTTAAGACGAATCGCTTCTGCTTCAGCACGTCCTTTAGCTTCAATAGCTTCGGCTTCTTGCAGTTGCGCAAATTTTTCTGCCTCGGCTTGAGCCTTGCGGGCTTCTGCTTCTTTTTGTGTTTCAAAGAGTTCTGCCTCGGCTTGACGTTGACGCTCAATCAATTGTGCTTCTGCCGCTTGTTGGCGAGAGTATTTTTCAGCCTCAGCCTGTTTGCGGATGTTAGCATCCAGTTCTTGCTCACGAACCTTAACTTCACGTTCCTTGACTTCAGCTTCTTTCTCTTGCTTCATGATGTTAGCTTCAGCAGCCACGCGCTCTTGCTCACGACGTTGAATTTCTGCCTCAATCCCTTTAGCTGCATCAGCCTTAGCTTGCGCAATGTCTGCTTCCTGCTTGAGGGCTGCTTGCTTCAGTTTCAACTCATTTTGCTTTTGAGCGATTTCTAAGTCAGCAGCTACGCGCTTATCGTTAGCCAATTTGTCTTGCTCAGCTTCTACTTCCTTGCGCTCACGTTCCGCTTTGGCTTTTGCAATTAGGGCATCTTTTTTGATGGTTTCGACATTTTCGATACCGAGATTATCAATCACACCACCTTCGTCAGAGAAAGACTGAACGGTAAAGGCAATGACTTCTAATCCCATCTTAGCCAGATCCGGAGCTACGTTGTCCTGAACTTTTGAGGCAAATTCCTGACGGTCATTGACCATCTTGCGTAATTCCATCTGACCGATTACTTCACGAAGATTTCCTTCCAAGACATCTTGAACAGAGTTAGAAATATCAGTTGTATTCCAATTAAGGAAGTTTTCTGCCGCGCGAGCAATCATTTCGTCAGTCGTTCCGATTTTCAGCTTAACTGCTGCATCAGCACGAACATTAATGAAGTCTAGAGTTGGCACCGCCTCAGACGTACGAACATCTGTTGAGAACTGCTCAATATCCAGATAAGAGCGTTGTTCAACAAAAGGAATCATAAATCCAGCCTTACCTCGCAAATGGCGTTGTTTGCGAAGTCCTGTGATGACGACTACTTCATTTGGTCGAGCATTGACATATCCCTTAGCCAAAAGAACAAGTACAATAACTAAAATAATTGCACCGAGGATCAGCCAAGTTGGAAAGAAAAATGTATCCATAATAACTCCTTTTTCGACAAGAAAGCTTGTCCAATTTATTTTATTATCTTAGTATACCAAATTATTTTTTAATTCCTATTTTTTCTAGAAAATTTTATTCCTCATTCATCAAAAAGACCTTGTAAACCTGCAAATGGACTATTCTCTTCTTTTTTTTCCGCTTGGTATTTCTGATAATCTTCCTCCGTCATAACCTGCCAATCTCTTCCTGTTGGCAAGTCTGAGCCAGCTTCTTCAGCAGCTGTCAAAACTTTTAGAGGAATATTCAAAAGGATATTGTCAGCTACACTTTCTGCAACATTTATCTCACCATTTTCAATGGGAAGCACCAGATCTTGGTCAATCATTTCCTGAGAAGCAACTTGTCCATCTTCCATGAAAATTTCATTAACCAGATAAGACTCTTTCCTCTCTACGGGCTCCATACTGCGACTAGAAGCCAATGTAATGGTATAAGAAAGTTCATAATCTAAGAAATAGAGTCCATCCTCATACTGGGCTCTACCACTAGCAACAATATCCTGAACGTCTAAAATCTCAGCATTGCGTTCTTTTAATTCTTCAGCCAAGTCTAGCTTCTTTTCAAAAGCCAAACCATCTGGATTTTTGCGAATTTCTTGTATATTTAACATAAGTTCCTCTTTGTTTTTTTCTTTTATTATATCATGTTTAAGCGCTCCGATGTTATTGAAAAATATTTTGTTATAATAAATGGCAAGGAGGAAGACAATGAAACAACTAGGACAAGTTTTTAGGTTTTTTCGAGAGGCAAGGCACATCTCTTTATCTGAAGCCACTGGCGGAGAATTCTCCAAGTCCATGCTTTCCCGCTTTGAAAATGGTCAGAGCGAGCTATCAGCTCAGAAACTTTTCAGCGCTCTCAGCGCTATCCACACAGAAACAGAAGAATTCACAGTTGCAGCTGGCATCCAGGATCATCATTCTCACAAGGAACTCCTAAGTCACATTCAAGATCTACTCCAAGCTAATCAGCATGACTTATTAGAAGAACTCTATCTAGAGAAGAAAAAAATTAGTCAAAATTCTAAAGAGGCAAATGATTGGGTTGAGCGCCTGATTGTAAAGGCCTACCTCTGTGCCCTCAAGGAATCTGAAAAAGCTAGTCCAGACGAGCTAGATTTCCTCCATGATTATCTCTTTTCAGTTGATATTTGGGGTCGCTATGAACTGAAGCTTTTTTCTATCTGCACTCCGGTTTTATCTCTAGACTTGTTTTCCCAATACACCAAAGAAATCCTCTCAAGAAATGATTTTACAGCCTTATTTACCAATAATCGCAACACCTTACATACCACTTTTTTAAATGGTTATCTTCTAGCCATCAGTCAGGAAAATATCGCCCATGCAGACTATTTCCAACAAGTCATTGAGCGACACTTTTATGAAGAAAATGAGACTTACTTTCGAATTGTCTATCTCTTTGCTCAGGGAGAGTTAGCTTGTTTGAAAGGACAAAAGAAAGAAGGGCTCGCCCAGATGGAAAAGGCAGTTGATATCTTCCATATCTTAGACTGCCAGCATAGCGCCGACTACTACCAAGAAGCTCTTGAAGCTACTTTTCAAAAATATGGTAAATAAAACGAACCTCCACTTTTAAACTCGACGATTTTGAGTTAAAAAGTGGAGATTTTTTGATACTAGACGATCTCTAGCTTACTAATTTCAATAACTTCCATCAAATTCGTTGAATATATGCAACATTTTCTGCTTCTTAAATCTTTTATTTTATACTAAAACTAGAAAGAGCTCTCGCAAGTCACTTTTAGAACCTGACCACTTACCTAGGAGACTTGACCACTTGCGGAAAAGCTATTGAAATCAAGACTTTTCCTGCTATAATCAAAACTATCAAGGCCTTGTAGTTATTGACTATTTTTGAAAAATCTTTCAAACCATTCATTACTAAAGGAGATTTTTATGAAACTTGCCTTACGGAATAAATTATTTGCTTTTATTAGCCTCTCCCGAATCTTCAACACTCTGGGAGCTTCTATTTTCAATATTGTTTTTGTTGTATTTGCCTCCAGCATGCCCAGCCCCAAGTTTGCTATTGCTGTGGCTAATTTTATCGTCCTGGTTCCGACCTTCTTTACTATCTTCGTCGGCATCAAAGCAGATAAGACCATCCATAAAGCTCGCTGGCTGATTCATTTTGTTTATGTACAAGCCCTGCTATTTGTTCTTGTTGCCTTTATGACTCGGTCCAGCTCTTATCTAGCCTTTTCAGTGGTCTGCTTCATGAATATTCTTTCTGATATTATCAGCGACTATCGAAGTGGTCTGCAAATGCCAATTTTGAAAAAGAATATTCCCGAGCAAGATCTAATGGAGGCCTTCTCCTTTACCCAGCTTATCAGTTTTCTTTGTAGCTTAGCTGGACAAGCTTTAGGGGTTTGGCTTTTGGCAATCAGTCAACAAAACTTTTTCCTAGTAGCTCTAGTCAATTCTTTGACCTTCCTTCTCTCCTCTACTACCCTCTATCTAGTCCGACGTCGATTGACCCATGATCCAGTGACCATTTCTGAAAATAAACCTCCCCTCAAGGAAGAACTGAAAAAAATGTATACATCTTCCAAACTCATCTTTGAGCAGGAGGGATCTAACAACTTTCTCAAGTTGCTGGCTCAAATCTTGGTCATTAACGCTATGGCGGGGTCGCTTATAGCACTTTATAATCTCTATTTGCTAGACAACCCCATCTTTCATCTATCTTTTAGCCAGTCGCTCTTGATTCTTCAGACGACGCTTGTCCTAGCCATGATCATCGCGAGTCTGACTCCCAATGATTACTTCAGCCGTCTATCACTAAATCAGCTCATCATCTGGGCCGCTGTTATGATGATTCTGCTTGCTATCAGCAATTTCTTACATCTGCCCGTTTTCGTCGGTACTATTTTTGGATTTTTTCTTGCTTATGCTTCCGGAAAGATCAATCCCAAAATTAACACCCTTCTGCTAAGTAAGCTACCTTCCGATGTTCTCGCTCAAACTTCCAGCTTTCTGAGTTTGCTCTTTTCCTTCTCCGTTCCTCTGGGAACTATGATTTTCTCAAGTCTAGCTCTTTGGAATATGAATGCTAGCTGGCTAATCTTCAGCTTTATCGGTGTGATCGCTCTGCTCCTGTCTCTTGAAAAAAAGAATGAGATAAAATAAGTCTGATAAATACAATTCTATTGACTTTGAGTTAAATGTGTTCTTATTTTAGACAGTAAAAAACGATAACTTCCAAATAAGGAGTTATCGTTTTTTTGAGTATCGAAAAGCTAAAAGCTCAAGTTACATTTAGCTTATACACTTTCATGATTAGTTTCTGCCAAAGCGTCTGCCTCTACCATTTCGGTCAAAGTACATCCAAGTTCCGTCTTCTAGACGAATCCATTTGTTACGAACCATATCACCTGACTTCGGATCAAAGTATCGTTCAGCACCATCAACATAGACAACTTGGCCCTTGACCTGCTTGCCATCTTGGCCGAAATAGAGAACTTGATTGTTAATTGTCTTGAGACCCGTTACAGCTTTTCCGTCTTGATCAAAGTAATACCATTCATTTTTAGCACCTTCTGCAAATTTGTTGACGGCCATCTCTCCTGAATTGGCATCAAAGTAACGGATGGATTTATCAGCCAAAGTCACTACTTGACCCTTGACTTGTTTGCCGTCTTGACCAAAGTAGAGAACTTGCTTGTTGATCGTTTGGAGACCTGTTACAGCTTTGCCGTCTTGGTCAAAGTAATACCATTCATTTTTAGCACCTTCTGCAAATTTGTTGACGGCCATCTCTCCTGAATTGGCATCAAAGTAACGGATGGATTTATCAGCCAAAGTCACTACTTGACCCTTGACTTGTTTGCCGTCTTGACCAAAGTAGAGAACTTGCTTGTTGATCGTTTGGAGACCTGTTACAGCTTTGCCGTCTTGGTCAAAGTAATACCATTCATTTTTAGCACCTTCTGCAAATTTGTTGACAGCCATCTCTCCTGAATTGGCATCGAAGTAATGAATGCTCTTATCTGCTAGTGTCACTACTTGACCCTTGACCTGCTTGCCATCTTGGTCGAAATAAAGAGTTTGCTGACCAATCTTTTGAAGGCCTGTTAGAGCGACTCCGTCTGCCCCGAAATAGTACCAATCACTTGGATTGTCACCCTGAGCAAAACGATTGATGACAGCATTTCCTGAATCCTTGTCAAAGTATCGAAGTTTGCCATCCTTAGCACGTACAACCTTGCCCTTGACTTGATAACCATTTTGGTCAAAGTATTGCTGTCCATCTCCTATCTTGACGAGACCTCTAGCCATAACACCTTTGTCGTCAAAATAACGCCAGTTTTGGCCATCAGAAGTGTAGTAACGGTTGAGAACCTTGGCACCAGTCTTATCATAGTAGTACTGATTGCCATTTTCATCTTCCTGTAAAGCATCACGCAACTGAACCCCATTCTTCATGAAGTAAAGCTGCTTGCCATCAATCTCACGAGCTCCTGTTACTAGATATCCTTGATTATCAAAGTAATACCAATTGCCATTTTCATCCTGGATAAAAGTGTCTTTGGCTTGATTCCCACTAGTTGAATAGAACTTAAAGCCATTTGTGTCTTTTACGAATCCAGTAGAAGCTTCTTTATTGACCAGCTGTTTAGGCAATGCTGCTTCCCCAGTCTTGTTAGACAGGTATTCTTTGCTTCCCCAGTCTTTAAGAACATAGTAAGCACCACGACCTAAGATATTGGTTCCGTTGAAGTACTTAGCCGACCACTTAGTAATCTTCTCGTCCGTTGTCATCTTTTGGCCGTTAGAAATTTGTACTCGTTCAAAGATTTCTGGGTATTTAGCTTTAAGCTCATCCAAGAAGGCTCCACCATACTTGCCTTGGTAGTCGGTCCCATTGGTCTTACTATTAGCCACATAAAGTTTTTCTTTGATTTCTGCGCCTTCACGGTAGGTTCCGTAGTTGTTGACACGAGTTGCTGTTACCACTTCCTTACCTGGCAGGTTGTAGATTTGGTCTGGCACCCAATCCGCAATGGCTTGGATATTGACACTGTGAAGAGCACGGAGAGCATTGAGCAGGTCATCTAAAGAACCATATTTATTGTTCTTGCTCATAGCCATATCATAGCGGTCTTCAAAGGCATAACCATTTTGGATGATAGAATCTAGGAATGTACCGTCTTGGCTAGATACATACTGAGGTGGCAACTCAAATGAAGTCACTCCCCATTCCTTGAAGAGGTTAACATTTTTAGCAATGACCTTATTGGTATATTGATCATCACGAGTTGCAAAGTCTTGGAAATTAGAGAAGCCTTCGTAAATCAGCTGTGAATCAAGAGAGGGACTAGATTCATAAACCTGACCGCTAGCATTTTTCTTCTTGCTAGCTGTTACACGAGCATCCTGATTTTCTTTAGCACCAACTGGTACCCAAACAGCCAGATAGCCAGAAACTTGGACATTACTGTAGCCTGCGATATCATTCATATCAAAAGTCAAAATACCATTAGCATCCGTCTTCTTCCAGAGCGATTGTGGCACTTCTTCGTCAGTTAGATAGCGAGAAATGCCATCTTTGGTCGTCAAGAGCACAGGACGGTAGTATTGATTCTTATGGGCTGCCCCCATATTGACTTGCAATTTATCCCATTCGTTCAGTTTAAGGTTCGGGTTATTAGAAGCAATAACTGCCATCCCTTGGGTACGGGTTTCTGCTGTACCTTCATCCGTAGCCTCATTAGCACCAGTACCGTAGCGAACAGAAGTCAAGATACCGTTATATGACCATTTATCAGCCTCGCGAGGCACACCCATATAGGTTACCTTCATGTCCTGTCCACCAGCTACATACTTAATCCGAGCACGCAACAAGGCATCAATAGCGTCATGGTATGGAGATTTTTTCTCCATGTATTGACCATCATCGGTATAGAGGTCGCCATAGTAGACCCGAGTGATAGAGTCTTTATTGGAGAGCATGAGAGCATGGGCAGTTGGGATATTGAACTGCGTATACTTCTTGTCGGCCTTGCGCATATCTTCGTTGTAGATCTTGAATGCTTGCTTGAGTTCATCCATGGTAAAGGTCAAACCATCTGTATTTGGATTAATATTTTCCCGAATGATGTCGGCAATAACGGTTTGTACTTCACTGTCATGAGCACGGACAAAGATATAGTTAGCCATCCGCTCGCCATTTTTATTTTCAGTAGAACGGTCATTTAGACTATTCGTAATCGTTGGCTCAACTCCGCTACGGATAGAAAGCTTACGCATGAACGAATAAAGCAAGGACAGACGAAGTTTGTTATCAATTGCTAGTTGAGCGCCCTTGGTATCCTTATTATAGTCAGGATCGTTATCAGACCAAGCTTCCAAGATAGACAGATGCTTGAGGGCTTCTTCTTCACTTTCGCCAACCTTGTAGCGAGACTTGAAGTAGTCAGATGCGATTTGGAGCAAGTCTGCGTTGACATTGTCCACCGCATCAACACGAACTCCGTCAAAGTTAGCAGTTGGATCATTGGCTACGATGCTTCCAAAGTTCATCATATAGTGGAGCCAGTTAAGTTGCTCAGCTTGAACAGCTGGATTAGAGTTATCAAAATCATTGGCTAATAGGAATTCATAACCACCATTTGACTTGTCGATGAAGTATTTAGGCGTACCGGTCTGGCTGGTTGGTGTGCGGTTAAGCAGACGATATCTAGAATTGGCATGAGATGTCTTATCACTATTTGTATAGAGTAGAGCCCCACCTTGCAGATGGTCCTTGTTCGTCCCAGTTGTTTCAGATTCTGTCTTGATATTCCAATTTGGCTGAGTTTTGACAAAAGCACTCATCAGAGTTCTCAACCATTTCGTGTCACCTTCTTTGCTAATCCTTTCTTCGATTTTTCGCTGTACCTGCTGAACAGCATTTGTTAAAAGAACTTGCTCGGTCTTGCTTTCAAAAGCGCCGATTCCCAGATTTTCTTGATTCATATAGTTGAGGTAATTAATCTGAGTCCGCTTGTCAGGCCACCAAGCCATTAAAAGAGGACGCAAGTCTGTTTCTGTCGAGGCCGTCCATGTTTTTCCATCTTTTAAGATGAACTTTGGACGATACCAACTATCAGCTGTCAAATAGCCATCTACAGTCTCAATATCCTTGTCAGTTGTACCATAAAAAGCATTCTTTTGGGTGAACTCATTATTGAGACTGCTGGTTCCTTGCTGGAACTGATATTCATTTGAATCAACCAAAGCCCCGGTTTCTGCATCAAAATAAAGAATTTTTCCGTTTAGCTCAACAGCAAAGTTTTTCTTAACTGAGCCATCATCCTGAACATAGTATTTCTTACCATCAATCGTCTTGATATGAGCTAACACATCGTCATCATGCTCAGTATTTACCGGCGCCGCTTGTGCTTGAGCAGCCAACATTTTTTCGGTTATTGATTCTTTTCTTTGGGCAGGTTCTGGCAAATGACCTTTCTTTGGTGTCGCTATAATCTTGTCAGAAACGGTAGCTTTTGCTACATTTTCGGTAGTTTCTTCTTGATCATTGGCTCTACTTTCTTGTTTAGCCTGTGGTGTAGCTTGAGTTTTGTCAGTTGCCTCAGCCTGATCGGCTACTTTAGGCTCTTGGGAGGAATCATTCTTTTCAGAAGAGTCATCACTTACTTTCTGAGTCAATTCCTGTCTGGAGTCAATTCTTGTAGTTTCGGCTTCTTTATCCTGTTGTGTCGTCTGTTCCTTAGCAGTTGGATTAGTTGCCGCACTAGCTTGATAAGTTTCTTTGCTAGAAGGCTGTTCTTTTGCTTCCAGCTGAGACGGTTCAGCTGCTTTGTCTGAAGTAGTGTGCTCCGTGTCCTTGCTCTGAACAGTGGACTGTTCTTTTACATCGGCCACTTGATTAGCATCATCCGCATAGATCACATCTGATTCAAGCCCTAAGGCCTTTGGAGCCACAAGAAGGGCCAGAGAGGTAACCGCAATCGCTACCCAGTTCTTCTTAACCTTATGCATTTTATAATGAACTTTTTTCTCCATCATAAAACCTCCTTCTGAAAATAGTATAAAGTTTTACCCTTATTTTAATCTTTTTCAGAGGAGGTTCTATTCTATTTGCAAATCTGCAACTACTGTTAGTTGAATCCGCTCAAATTGTTCTTTAAGTTTTTGAGCAAGAGCAAAGGAATCTAAATATTCAAAAGTAGACAAACATTGTTCAATATCATGTCGGGCATGAGGATTGCCGACCTTATAAGAATAAAGAGCCTTATGATATTTGATCAGCACCCGGTCATAGAGATCTGTCTCAGGGATTTTTGTGTTATCAATATAATTGAGAAATTTCATAGCTACTTGTAAATGATTATTCTCTATACATGCACTCACAACATTAAGTAGCATCTTAATAATCCGTCGACGATTCTCCGGCAGATTATTGTAAAATTGAGTGCGGTTAATCATTTCACTGGCAAAGGTTTCCAGCGTTTCCAAGGTCAATAGGTTCACACTGTTGGTAAAGAGCCAAAGCTCATAGCGCCCCCATTCTTCAACGGAAAAGAGGTAATCTGTCAAAAACTCAATATCTCCCTTACTGACTTGATAGTCTGGGTTACAGGAAGTTAAGGTAGCCCTGATCACAATGGTATTTAACTTGTAGTTCTTTTTTTCTGGAAATTCTTGAGCCATGGCTTCAGAACCAGCTAAAATACTTTCTAATTTGACGATATTATTCTCACGTTGAGCCTCAGAAAGTTTTTGAGACAACACAACATCATCAGCTTCCCTATAATTATGATAAACATACTGAAATTCAGCCAAAGAGACCGACATGTTCCTGAGACAACTATAAAAAGAATCAACTGTAAGGCTACTAATACCTCGTTCATATCGAGACAGCTGGGCAACAGAAATATCACCTGCCGCCACTTCTTTGAGGGACATATTCTTTGATTCTCTAATGATTTTTAAAATTTTTCCCGACGACTTTACGATAAGCATACCTCACTTGCATATATGTAATAAAATTCTATTTTTAATATACTAGTCCTATTTTACAGTTATGTTAAGGGCTGACAACAAAAGATTTCTCAGTAATTCCAACCTATTAAATTCGATACTAAAACACCTGAAAACGTGGTATTATAAAAGACTTTTTGCTAATCTCCGTCAATAAAAGATATCTAATCTTGTTTGTTTTCCTTAGTCAAAAGGAAGAACTGCACATACCAGGTAATTAACACTTACACAATTCATCAGCTAATTGCATCCTTTTGTTTTGCGACGAGGCACTCTGGCTGTAAGGTTGATCATACCATCTACAACTACATTCCTCCTCAGTTTGAAGCATTGTCATAATAAAAAACTGAGAAAAATCCCAGTTTTTACATTTTTCTTAATCTTTCTACCCGCTCAGAGATTGGTGGGTGAGTGTAGAAAAGTTTTTGCAGGCCACCTTTTTTCTTAGGATCGCTAATATATAAGGCTGCACTAGCATCATCCACATGTCGATGCATGGGCTCACTATTATCTAATTTTTGCAGGGCCCTAATCATTCCTTGAGGATTTCTAGTCAACTCAACACTTGAAGCATCTGCTAAAAATTCACGTTGACGGGAAATGGCCAACTGAACCAAGGTAGCTGCCAAAGGGGCTAATATAATCGCAATTAATGAAAAGACTAACATTAAAAGACCAAGACCACTATCATCATCACGGTCATTCCTTCTTCGTCCTCCACCATACCACATCATCCGACCAGCAATACTAGAAATCATAGTAATAGCACTAGCTAGGGCGACTGCAATAGTTGAAATACGAATATCATAGTTGCGAATATGGCTAACTTCATGCCCTATGACACCTTCTAATTCCTCGCGATTCATCAGTTTTAAAAGACCGGTTGTCGCTGCGACAGCAGCATTTTCAGGATTAGAACCCGTCGCAAAAGCGTTGGGAGAATCATCTTCCACAATATAAACCCTAGGCATTGGAACCTGAGCTACCATCGCCATATCTTGAACAATATGGTAAAGTTCAGGTGCTTCTTGCTCAGACACTTGTCGAGCACCATTCATGGACATGACTACCTCAGTAGATTGAAAAATCATCGTGATAGCATAAATAAGGCCAATAATGAAGGCAATAATCACCCCACCCAAAGGAGAATTCATCCAAAGATAGCCAGCAGCCGCTCCGATAAGAGCTAAAAGAGCAAAGAAGGCGACCAAGAGAAACCAGGTCCGCCTTTTATTTGCAGCAATTTGTTCAAATAACATATTACTCACCTAAACCATTGCTACCAAAATCAACTTTAGGCACAGCTTTTTCTTCTTCAGGAGTAGACAAGAAATCAGCAGGTCTAAAGGCAAACATTCCTGCAATAACATTACTTGGGAAAGCTTGCAACTTCACATTATAGTTACCAGCAACAGAGTTATAAAGCTGGCGTGAGTAAGAAATCTTATTTTCAGTGTTTGTCAATTCTTCTTGCAACTTCAAGTAGTTTTCATTTGCCTTCAAATCAGGATAACTTTCCGCAACAGCAAAAATTCCTGAAATCTGACGAGTCAAGGCATCGCTGGCCTTCATCGCATCGGCAGGCGAAGAAGCAGACGCCACTTGAGCACGTAACTGAGTCACTTTTTCCAAAGTAGCTTGTTCATATTTCCCATAGCCTTTAACAGTTTCAATCAAGTTAGGAAGCAAGTCATTCCGACGCTTAAGTTGAACATCGATCTGACTCCAAGCTTCTTGAGTCTGCATCCGTGCCCGAACAAGCGAATTATAAACAGAAATCACAAACAAGACTATAACGACAATAACTGCAATAGTAATAATAAATGACATAAGAAGTCTCCTTTTTAACAACATTGTAGGAATGAAACAGCAACTTAAAGTTCACATTCCTAAGAGATATGAATAAACAGAAAATCTACTGTTTTAGTCATTATATCAAAATTTTGAAAAAGTGGCTAAATTATTGACAATCTTTTACAAAAAGAGTATCTTGTAGATAGAAAGCTACAGACCGACGGTCGGTAGATAAAATTTAGGAGTTTCTCATGGCAAATAAAAAAGAATTTATCTTAGATACCGCAGAAAAAATGTTTATCGAACAAGGGTTTGACCAAACATCTATTGCTCAGATTCTAGATGCAACCCAGATTGCAAAAGGAACCCTCTATTATTACTTTACCTCAAAAGAAGAGATTATGGATGCCATCATTGAACGGTGGATTGATCGATCTTTTGAGCAAGTGCGCATTTGGGTGGAGCAAAAACAACTTCCAATACTTGAAAGATTAATGGGTGCTCTAGCTTCATTGAATATGCAAAAAGATGGCCAAGAACTTCTAGACCACTTACACGCGCCCCAAAACGCACTTCTTCACGAAAAAACCAATCAAATCTTATTGAGCAAGGTTCCTGAAATCCTCTATCCCCTTTTTCAAGAAGGCTTTCAAACAGGCGAGATGCAAACAGCTTATCCTTATGAGAGTATCGAGATGATGCTAACTTATTCCCTGCAGATTTTTGACAACTCCTTCCAGAAATTAGACCAAGCAGAACAAAATCATAAAATTCAAGCTTTCATCTACCTATTAGAGAAAATTTTTCAAACAAAAGAAGGGTATTTTGCTTCTTTGGCACAATTAATCCACTAAAGGAGGCTCCTTATGAAACATAGTGGCTTTAAAATCTATCTCCTGATATGGCTAGGAACTTTTATTTCGGAAATCGGAACAGGTATGACCTCTTTTGCACTAGGAATTTACATCTACCAGCTGACTGGTCAAGCTGCCTCTTCTGCCCTAGTCACCCTTTGTGCTTTTTTACCTGGTCTCTTAATGACTCCACTTGCAGGGATTCTAGCCGATCGTTATGACCGTCGTCTTCTAATGGCTCTGGGTGATGGTCTATCAGGTCTGGGAGTCCTCTGGATTTACTTTAGCTTACAGACTAGCCAACCCTCCCTACTAAACATTTGTCTTGGTGCTGCAATTAGTTCCGTATTCTCTGCTTTAGTGAACCCAGCTTTTCGAGCCACCATTTCCGACCTAGTTCCGAAGGACCAGATTTCCAAGGCAACCGGTCTGTCACAGATTAATGGCATTGCTCGTTACCTCATTTCTCCTAGTCTCGCTGGGCTGATCTTAGCTCAGGGGACAATCGGTCAGATCCTCTTAATTGATTTTTCAACTATTTTTGTGACGGTTATTTGCAGCCTGATCGCTCGCCGTCACATCAAAAGTCCGAGAAAGTCTACACCTCATCCTTTCTGGAGTGAATTTATACGGGGCTTTCAGATTATCCATGAAAAGAGAGGAATCTGGCTCTTGGTTCTACTAGGAACAGCTTTCTCTTTCTTTCTAGGCACTGTTGAGATTTTGCTTTCTCCTATGATTCTGGGCTTTGCCTCTAGTCAGGAAGTCGGCTGGACCATGGCCATTTCCAGTAGCGGTATGCTCCTTGGCGGACTTATCTTAGGAATCTTTTCCATTAAAAGTCATTTTCATTTGATTATTAGTCTGTCATTAGGTTTATTGGGAATCTTTATGGCAGGTATGGGCAGTAAAGAAAACCTAGTCTGGATTTGCTTTTTTGGCTTCTTACTGTTTATGTCTCTGCCTTTTGCGAATACGGCTATTGATTATTTGATTCGCTTAAATATAGATAAGAGCGAGCAAGGAAAAGCCTGGGGCACAATCGGAATCATCTCTCAGTTCGGTTACGTCATCGCCTATGCTAGTATGGGCTGGGTGGCCGATAGCTTCTTTAAACCACTCCTCCTACCTAAAGGAGCATTGACCACTTGGATCGGCTCCATCATCGGAATAGGAAGTGGCCGAGGTTATGGACTTCTTCTCATCCTTGCAGGATTTTGTATCAGTATTAGTGCACTCTTTCTCTACCGCCAACCCGCAATAAAGGAGCTAGAATACGTTTCTAAGATTAATCCAGAATGATATAAAAGTTTCCCTCTTGAACGGGGGTCTCCTTTTTATGATATAATAGGATAAATACTGACAAACAAGGATGAAACTATGACACCGCAAGGATTTTACCAGCTATTGGGCCAGCAGGGGATCGAGCTGACCGACCGCCAGAAAGATCAGTTTGAGCGTTATTTTGAACTTCTAGTAGAATGGAATGAAAAAATCAATCTGACAGCTATCACCGAGAAAAATGAAGTCTATCTCAAGCATTTCTATGATTCAATTGCTCCCGTTTTGCAAGGCCTGATTGATAATCAAGAGCTTAAGCTATTGGATATCGGAGCCGGGGCTGGCTTTCCCAGTCTCCCTATGAAAATCATCTGCCCTCAGCTGGATGTGACTATCATTGACTCGCTCAATAAACGAATCAACTTCCTCAAACTGCTGGCAGAAGAGATCGGGCTGGACAAGGTTCACTTCTACCACGGTCGTGCAGAAGACTTTGCTCAGGATAAGGCCTTTCGAGCTCAATTTGACCTGGTCACTGCCCGTGCAGTCGCTCGCATGCAAGTCCTGTCTGAACTGACCATTCCCTACCTGAAAGTTGGCGGGAAATTGCTGGCACTCAAGGCTTCCAATGCTCCGGAGGAACTGGACGAAGCAAAAAATGCCCTCAACTTACTCTTTAGCAAGGTCCAAGACAACCTCAGCTATGCCCTACCAAACGGCGATCCCCGCTTTATCACAGTGGTAGAAAAGAAGAAAGAAACCCCCAATAAATACCCCCGCAAAGCTGGCATGCCAAACAAAAGACCATTATAAAAAGAAAGCAAGCAATTCAGTGAGATTGCCTGCTTTTTAAATACCTCGTTTAGATAAAGCGAAAATAAAATAGATGTACTAAAGAACTTCGTTACGCGATCGCTTTCGTTTTTTATAGAAGAGCAAAAGCATCAAAAATGACAAGGTCTGAGCCACAGTGATTCTAAGACTCAATAGCTGATCCACTCCGCCTTTTGACAGAACATGAAGCAGATTAACCACCGTGTTATTAACAAAATGAACGGCCATCCCCATATAAAGGCTGCCTGTCATCTTGGTCATAAGAGCAAACTGAAAGCCAATCAGAAAACTGGTGAGAATTAAAATCAAACTATTAATCCAGAAGCCTGTCAAGCTCATTTCCCCATCAAGAAAACTTCTGAATGGACCCATAGTATGCCAGAAGCCAAAAAGAAGATTGGAAAAAAAGGCTGCTTTCAAAAAGCTGTATTTTCTTTCAAAAACTTTTTGAAAAAGTCCACGGAAGATTCCTTCTTCCATAAGGACATTGATGAGATTGCCTACCAGACAGATCAAGAGAAAAAGCAAGCCCCTTTGTTGACCGATATTACCACTAACTGAATAAGCAGATACATAGAAATCAAGTCTCACAAGATTGCCTTGACTCAGCAACAAAGCTATTTCTATCAGATAAGCTAAGGCAAAAAACAGACTCCCCCAGACTAGACCCAAACTAACATAAGAGAACAAGCCTTTTGTCCCAAAGCCGATTTGTTTTGAATTTAAACCGTAAAAATGCAAAGCCGGAATCAGTAGCATTAGCCCCAGAAGCTTGTGGACAAATGATTCTCCCCAGAATGTCTGATCCGTCCTCAAAATCAGGTATCTGCAATCCGTAGTATAAAGCAAATCAGATAAATGGCCAAAACAAGCTGAATCTGTAACCTGTATTCTTCTTTAAGTCTCTTTTTCCCCATACCTTCTGTTCTCCATTTTCTATCTCCAAGGATTATAAAATCGTCCATGGTTGACAAAGAATAAGCCTAAACTAATCAACAAAAAAGCTAGAGACAGAGTAATAACAAGGATATCTAACTTGGTAAAGGCTTGGTAGCTATACCAGGTCCTCTTTTTATTTTTTCCAAAACGGCGGAGTTCCATGGCTGTCGCAATCGTTTCGATTCGTTCTAAAGAGCTGAAAATCAAAGGAATAATAATCTGTAAATTCCCCTTAATTCGCTGGCTCAATTTGGCCTTACTCGACAATTCTAAACCACGCGCCTCTTGTGACATCTTAATCAGATAAAACTCTTCTTGTAAATCTGGAATATAGCGGAGGGTAAGGCTGACAGAATAGGCGATTTTATAAGGAATACCAATCTGATTGAGACTGGAAGCAAATTGACTTGGATGTGTTGTCATTAGAAAAATAACTGCCAAAGGAATGGTACAGAGGTACTTCAAACATAGATTGAAGAGATAAAATAATTCCTGCAAGGAAACATTATAAATTCCGAAACCATTCAGCAGAACCGTACTGCTCCCATAAATATCCTGACCATACTGGGGCGCAAAGAGATAAACCATCAGTATATTGAGGATGGCAAAGACTCCTGCAAAAACCAAGACAAAACTAACATCACGTAGACGAATTCCTGACAAGCGAAACAGGGATAGAGACAGAATAGCAATCACTAGCAAAAGTCGCGTATCATAGCTAATCATGGCTGCTACAGACACAAGGATGAAAAATAATAATTTACTGGCACCTGACAGACTATGAACAAAGCCAGTTCCAGCATGATAACCAATGATTTTCTTATCTTGAAACATGGCTTGCTCCCTTCTCTTTCATATAAAACTCTGTCAAGGCTAGAGGGTCAACTCCCAACTTCTTGGCCAGAGTAAAAATTGAGGTTTCCTTCAGATTCGCTGCCTCAATCAAATCTTTATCAGTCAGTACTTGGGCAGGCGATTTGTCTGCCAAAAACTGCCCATCCACTATTACAATCGCACGGTCAGAATAATCCAGCATCAGCTGCATGTCATGGGTAATCATGATAATAGTGTGACCTTTTTGATTCAGCTCATCCAAGAAATTCATAATTTCCGTATAATTGCGCTGATCTTGGCCCGCCGTTGGCTCATCTAACAAGATCACTTCTGGCCCTAAGACCAAGATAGATGCTATGGTCACCCGCTTCTTTTGGCCGAAAGACAGGGCTGAAATAGGCCAATTCCTAAATTCATACAGGCCACAAGTCTTCAAAACTGCCAAGACCCGCTCTTCGATTTCCTCCTCTGGGAGACCTCGCAAGCGAAGGCCTAGGGCCACTTCATCAAAAATCATGGTTTCTGAAATCATCTGATTAGGATTTTGCAGCACATAGCCTATCCGTTCCGCTCGCTCCTTAATAGAATCACCCTTGATATCTTTTCCCTGCCAGCTGTAGGCACCCTCTGTCTGGATAAATTGACAGAAAGCCTTGGCTAGAGTGGATTTACCGGCCCCGTTCTTGCCGACAATAGCAATCCGTTCTCCCTTAGCAATCTCAAGAGAAATATCCTGCAAAACAGGTCGCTTGCCATAAGAAAAGCTGATATTCTCAACAGAAAATAGGTTAGAACCCCTTTCTTGAATCGCCTCCCCAACAGTTTCTTTTGAAAATGGCAAAGCTGGCAAATCTAGACTAGCTAAGTCAGACAAATGATCCATCTCAGCTATATCAAGTCCCAGCTGGCGCAAGGTAGTCAGATAGAGGGGCTCTCGTATCCCATTTTCAGCCAGTAAAGTTGTCTTCAGCAAAAGATCGGGGTGATCATCAAAGAGAATCCGACCATCATTGACCAAGACCAAACGGTCTACTGAGCGATAAAGGACATCCTCTAAACGATGCTCGATAATAATGGTGGTCGTTCCAGCTTCCCTGTGAATCTGATCAATCAAATCAATTGCATCCTGGCCAGATTTCGGATCTAGATTGGCTAACGGTTCATCAAAAAGCAAAATGGGACTCTCATCAATTAAGACACCTGCCAGGCTGACCCGTTGCTTTTGACCGCCAGACAAATCCTGAGGCCGATGCTGAAGCAAATTCACCAAGTCTAATTTCTCCGCCCAATGCTGAACTTTTTCTTTCATGACAGGTAATTCAACCATGTCATTTTCCAAAGCAAAAGCCAAGTCTTCCGCCACACTGAGACCAATAAATTGACCGTCTGTATCTTGCAGTACTGTACTGACTAAATTGGACTTGTCATAAATGCTAGACGCAAAGGCATCCTGTCCCTGAACCCTTAAGTGACCGCTAGCTTGGCCTTTATAGATATTAGGAATGATACCGTTTAGACACTGGCCCAGAGTTGACTTTCCTGACCCTGAAGGACCGACAATTAAGACCTTTTCGCCTTCGTAAATGGTCAGATTAATATCTTTTAAGGTCGGCTCCAGCTGGGCCTGATATTGAAAAGTGAAATTTTCAAACTGAATAATAGGTTGTTTCATTGTATTCTCATTATAAAGCTAGGGCGATTTGCACTGCCAGATTTGCTATATTATCTTTTTCATCCAAGTCGGCATGATTGGACAGATTTCTCATATCCCATTTTTCCTCTGACAAATGGTCAGCCGCATAGAAAAATTGGCAGACAGTTACAGAACGAAAGGCTGCCAGAGCAGCAACAGCAGAACACTCCATATCAACGCAAATTGCTCCCGCTTCTTTTCTTCTTAGGAGTTTCTCTGCTGTCTCTCGGTAAATACCATCTGTGGTCCAAACCTTACCCCGACTGTGGGAAATGCCTCGTTCATCTAAAAATTCTAGCAGAAAATCCTGCAGACCATCATTCACCACAATTTCATCAGATGCTGCTTGGTAATGATAACTAGTCCCCTCATCTCGTATGGCAGCTGTTGGCACAATGATGGAAGTCTCACTAATATCCTCGTCCAGCACGCCACAGGTGCCAAAGAGGACTAGCTTTTTCATGCCAAAAGCAATGAGGTCTTCTAGAATGGCAACGCAGGCCGAGGCCCCAACCGGAGCATTAAAAAAAGCTAGTTCCTGATCAGCCACAAAAACTCTGTATATCGGAATCTCTATATTGGCCATACTTGTTGTTGTGATAAGCTCATGATTAAAATTTTCCAAGAGTCTTTTGAAAGTTTCTCTAGCAAAGCAGGAAACTGCTACTGAAGGAAAATCGGGAATAGGCTCAATCAAATCTTCAGGATTGATAATGGCCTTGGGATTTTGGTCAAATTCTTCTAGTATCACGCCTACTCCTTTCACTTTCGCATTTGTTCTTTCTATTGTATCATAAAAAGCTTGGATCCTTCAGCTTTATCAATTAAATTCATGCATCAAAAGAGCAAAAGACGAATCTTTCCTTTCACAAAACTTAAAGTAAATCACTTCCTGCTAAAGGCTGATATGTTTACCTGTCTTTCGTGGTATAATAGAAAGACTAAAGCAAGCAAAGAGAGAGAAACATGACGAGTATTTATGAAGCTTACGAGCAGTACCTGCCTCTTATCCTAGAGGACTTTACTCAAAAAATCAAAACAGCTGCACTAGAGCACAAGAAAACAACTTCTTTCAAACTCTATGAACATTTCCATGCTCGTATTAAGACCACTGACAGCATGGCTGAAAAATGCCAACGAAAAAATTTACCTCTGACTGCTGAATCCGCTCTTAAACAAATTCGAGATGCTATCGGTATTCGCATTATTACAGGATTTGTGGATGACATTTACCAAATTATTGACTTTATCCGTCAAATGCCTGGCATTCATATCTTCAAGGAAAAAGACTACATCAATCAAGTAAAACCTAATGGCTACCGCTCCTACCACCTCATTTTAGAAGTAGAGACCCCCTACCCTGACTGCTATGGCAAGACTCCAGGCAAGTACTTTATTGAGGTCCAGCTACGAACCATTGCCATGGACTCCTGGGCCAGCCTTGAGCACCAGATGAAATACAAGCACGAGATCAAAAATCCAGAACGGATTGAGCGGGAACTAAAACGCTGTGCCGATGAACTCGCTTCCTGCGACTTGACCATGCAGACGATTCGCAATCTCATTCAAGAATCTAATGAAAGAGAGGACTAAGTGATGAGAATTTTGTTAGCTGAAGATGAAGCCCAACTCAACCGTGTTATCCTAGCTGCTCTTGAGCATGACGGCTATCAAGTTGATAGTGTCTTTAATGGCCAAGAGGCCTTGAACCTCGCTAATCAAAACACCTACAATGTTATTATTCTTGATATTATGATGCCCATTATGACAGGATTAGAAGCGCTAAAAGAAATCCGTGCAACTGGTAATACCACCCATGTCATCATGCTGACTGCCATGGCTGAGGTCGATGACCGAGTGAATGGACTAGATGCTGGGGCTGATGACTATCTGACCAAGCCCTTTTCTCTTAAAGAACTCTTGGCTCGCCTCCGCTCAATGGCTCGTCGAGCAGATAATTACAGTCCAGTCCAGCTCCAGATTGGCAATACCGAGCTTCGTCTGGACGAACAAGAACTTCGTGCTTCTAATAGTATCCGCTTAGCCGGAAAAGAGCTCAAACTTCTTCAATACTTTATGCAGAACTCGGATAAAGAACTAAGCCGTAGGCAAATCCTTGAACGAGTCTGGTCAGATGAAGAAACAGACCAAGAGCTTGCTTTTATTTATGTATCCTACCTTCGTCAAAAATTGAAAAGCGTCCATTCTAATCTAGAAATCCTTGGCGATGAAGCAGGTCCATTCCAACTTACTGAAAAGGCAGGTGAGGATCATGTTTCGTAAGCTCCAGCTTCGTTTCATCGGGCTTGCCACTCTGGTTGTCGCCTTAATCTTGGGAATGTTTTGGCTCTTGATTAACTCTGCTGTCTATGCTCAAACGGAGAGCAATATCCAAACCGTCTTATCTGTACTAACAGATAATGACGGCCAATTACCCATGACAGAAGAAATTAAGCAAGACTTGACCGATAAAAACATCCAAGAAGGCATTATTTACAACTTCCAATATTTCTCAGCCAGCCAAACAAAGCAGGCTACCAGCATCAACCTAGGTAATATCCAATCACTCAGTGAAAATACTATTTATCAGATGGCTCAAAAGGCCTTAAAAACAGGTGGTAAATATGGCCAAATGCAAGCCAACAATCGCTACTTCTCCTACCAAATTAGTAGCAAAGGCCAAAAACGCCTAGTTGCCTTTTTAGAAACGACCAACTACAATCGTGAACGAAGTATTTTAGCTCAATTTTCTACCTGGATTGCCCTTGCAAGCCTCTTTTTCCTAACGCTCATTATCGCCTTGGTTTCAGGCATTGTTATCCGTCCCTACGTTAAAAATTATGAGAAACAACGTGTTTTTATCACCAATGCAGGACATGAGCTCAAAACGCCTCTAGCCATTATCGCAGCCAACACTGAACTGCAAGAGATGATGACAGGTGAAAACGAATGGACAGAAAGTACCAAGGCTCAAACGGAACGCTTAAACAAACTAATTGCCCGCTTGATCAGGCTGTCTCGGATGGAGGAACACGAAAATCTTGAGCAAACCAGCGTCAATCTCTCAGAATTGATTGAAAAAGTTGGGAAAGACCATTCATCCCTCATCCAGCAGGAAAACAAATATCTAGAACTAGACGTTCAGCCAGATTTAAAGGCTATGATGTCAGAAGATGAAGGCTACGAATTAATTAGCATTCTCTTGGATAATGCTCGTAAGTATTGCGATGATAAAGGAACGATTATGATTAAGGCCTACAATAACCGTCGATCCTTTAGACGCAAGATTCGCATTGAAATTTCAAATGACTATGCTGCTGGAACAAAGATTGATTACAAACGTTTCTTTGACCGCTTTTACCGAGCCGAAACTTCCCACAATAACCAAGCCGTTTCTGGCTATGGCATTGGTCTCTCCATGGCCCAACATCTAACCAGCCTCTTCAAAGGGAGAATCTGGGCTTCTTACAAAAAGGGCCGGATAACCTTCAACATTTCTCTCTAACTTAACAAAAGGAATCTCCAATAAACTCAAAAAGCAATCTGAATAGAACAGATTGCTTTTCTTGATATGACAAGTTAACTGCTTGGAAGAAATTTTAGAGTATCTTATACAAGGCTTTGCTAAATGAATCGAGTAAAATGACCAAGTCTCTCTTACACAAACTCAGAACAGCTGTCAAAAAGATCCTTCATTTGGGCAAAAGTCATAGCAGGAACATAAATTTTCTCACCATCAAATACTTGAGCCATATCCTTAGGGAGCCTGTCCAAAAAATCTGAATAAGAAATTCTCTTATAAAAGAAGAACTTTTCAACATTATCTGGATCCGTATCATCACATCCCACAAGATTGCAACACCAGCTTAATTTTGATTCATCTATATACTCTACATCTTCCGGAGCTAGACTAAGTTCAAAGGGTAGAATCGTGTCAACACCAGCAGTTAGAGTATATACTCCTAAAATTTGTTGATTCTGCTCATTCCCATAAAATTTACTTTGCGCATCGTAAGCGTCGAGGTACTGTCTAAGTGTAAAGAAATCACTATAACTCTGAGCAGGATTATCCTCTTTCAGAAATTCTTCCACCATCTGAGGGTTCAGGGCAATTCTCCTGCGAACCCCATCTTGATACACTAAGGGATATCCTAACTTTAGAAAGTTCTCCAAGCCTAAGAGTATATCTTCTTGATATGGGAAAGCTAATACACTTGAGCTACTATATTCCCTGCCATGCTCATCATAAATACTAGTGCCCAGATAAGCTGATAGCTTAGAAACCAAAGTTAAGGCATACTCCCAATCAGCAAGTGTTGAAGGTGTCAAAATCCTCACATTATAAGTTTTATGAGTTTTGTCATATTCTAAGTCCATGTAACGGCCAGACTTAGCAGGAGCCCAACACTTCAACAAAGGAAGCTTATCCAAGCCAAGAGACAAAGAATCCTTCTGAGCAGGGTGAGGTTCAAGTCCGTCGACCAATCCAAGTAGATCACTGACCTTTATAACTTTCTGAAATCCTAGAAGACTTCGTTTATTCAAAACGGAAAATGTTATACTCATAAAATAATGCCCCTACCATATTTTAACTATATTATAGCATAAGTTACTATTGAAAAATAAGGAACTCAAACACCTTTTTTTAATGTTTCCCTTTAGCATAGTAGAACAAATTACGGGCATAGTCAAAAAGCAATCTGATTTCCTCAGACTGCTCTTTATTTATCAGAAAAAGGGTCTTGATCAGCCTTGTTTTGCCACACGTATTCTGCTTTTTTTGCCAATTCTTCTGCCAAGTCCTGCCCCCAAAAATCAGCTACAAAGCCCAAGGACATATCCATACCGGCCGAGACACCTGATGAAGTGTAGAACTTTCCATCTACGACCCAGCGAGCTTGATCTTGCCAAAGGACTTCTCTATCATGTGAAGCGACCCAAGACAAGGCAAGCTTGTTGCTAGTGGCTTTACGCCCCTTGAGTTGACCAATCTGAGCTAAAAGAGCTGCTCCTGTACAAATACTTAAGACCAACTCAGCTTGCTGGACAGCCTTTTCTAGCGAAGATAGGAAAATCTTATCTTCCACCATCTTTCTGACACCTTGACCACCAGGTAATAAGAGAAGAGAATTGGGAGGTAAGCTTTTAAAATTATCCGTCATGATTTGAAAACCTTGACGACTAGAAATCAGACCACCAGCAAGGGAGACATATTTCGTCTCTACATTGGGTAAAGTAGCTAAAAACTCTACTGGCCCCATCAAATCTAGGGTCTCAAAATCATCAAAAAGAAATGAAATAATCGTAATTGGTTGCTCTATTTTTAACATGGATCTCCCCCCATTTTCCATTGGTTCATAGCAGTCACTTACTCTACTTTCGGTAACGACCCAGTAGGAATAAAAGTACCACCAAACCAGTAACAAAGAAGACGACCCCTAGAATCAACTTGATAATGAAACCGACAAAATAGAATAAAAAGATCAAAGCTAAAAGAAATAGAAATATTAGAATTCCCATAAGATCACCTCTGGCTACTATTATACCTAAAATCACGAGATTGGGATAGTTTTTGCTTATTCTTAGCATGTCATAGTAAGGTAAAACTCATTTTTTATACTAGCGCAACTCTAATAATCTTCTAGACTCTCAATTAACGGGGTATCTAGTGCAAAAGTATATAAACATTTGTATTAAAAAAGAAGACAAGCTTGCTGAATCAAAATTTAGCTAGACTTTCTTCTTTATTATTTCTTTATTAAGTTTCAGACGATTGGCTCAACTCCTGATTGTAGGCCAAAGCTAACTTGATCCAGTAAGATAGTTCCTTTTGTGCTTCGACATCTAAATCAATATAGCCATGGTAAAGCCTGCCCTTCATTAACGTTACACTAGCACCATTTTTAGGTAGAACCTGCTTTTCCATTTCCTTACCGATGCGGACCATGACAAGCTCTTGACTTCTCGAACTCACAGTAACAGACATCTTACCTCGGACCATAAAAGCCAAGCCACCAAACATCTTCTTCTCTTCTACCTCTTCTTCAAAAACATGAAGAGGAAGTTCAGTAGCTAAAATGGCACGGACTTGCTGGGCTAAGGATTCACTATAAGCCATCCTTCGGCCTCATTTCATCACATCCCAGCCGATACCAAAACGGTCAATCAAGCGCCCATAAAACTCTGCGAAAGCTTGTTCCTCTAAAGGATAGAGAATTTGACCACCTTCAGCAAGCTTTGCAAAAAGTTCATCAGCTTCTTCTCTACTGTCTGGGCTCAGAACTAACCATTGATTGGGCTGATGATTGCTAGGAATAGATAGGTCGTTAAAAATGCCTACATCTTCACCATGCAGGGTTAAGTTTTCCGTATCTAAGGCAATCCAGGCAAGCTTATCCCGTTTTTCTGCAGGAAGGTCAGCTGGATCCATCATCTCACTGGCTCGGGCAAGTCCCTTTATCTCAGTCTGAAAAAGATCTGCATAAAAACGAAAAGCTTCTTCGGCCTGACCATTAAAACTTAAAAACACGTCTAATTTCATTATTGTTCCTCCAATTGTTTATAACTGAGAATAAATCTCTAGTATCAGTTTATCAATTAGGATAAAAATTTTCTTATTCTCAATTGCGCTTGTTTGGCTAGGGAACGCATGATTAAAACTGGAAGATTAACTGTAATAGGGGGATCGCTGGGCAAGGGCCTGCGCATGCTGATTTCCTCCTGATAGATGCTATCGCCTGAAAAAGTGAGAGGCTCATCGCTGCCCCAGCGAAAGTTATGCTTCAAGACATAGTTTTTAGTTAGGCGTAAATCCTCCAGCAATTCACAGGCCAAAAGATAGTAGTGGCCATCCGGTACATTTTCAAAAGTAAACTTTCTCTTCTGACTCAGTGCTACTCCGATAACTGGCTCTTCTTTAGGTATGCGGGTTTTAAAAAGCCCGACACAGCTAATACGTGGTTCATAGCCCTCAGGATAAGATAACTCTACGGTCAATCGATTGCCACTTTTACAGTCGGGATCCTGATGCAATAAAGCTCCCTTCTCATCTAGCTGCTTGATCATAAAATCATAAGCCTTGGTTGATTCCTGATAGTATTTTTTAGGCGAAAGTCCAGTATGCCGCTTAAACGTATTGGAAAAACTACCTAGACTATCATAACCAGCTTCCATAGAGGTCTCGGTCACATTTTGTCGGCCTTCTACAATCTCCTGAATCCCTTTTTCCATCTTAAGAGCTTCCATATATTGCTTGATAGAAAAGCCCATCTTTTTCTTGAAAGTTCTGGATAGATGGGAAGGACTATAATGGAAATGCTGAGCTAAATCGGTCAGACTCAGCTCTTCATCTGCATGCTGACGCAAATAGGCTGCCACTTTTTCCATGATAGCTTTAGACATAGACTTGCTCCTTTCCCATTTATTAAGCCCATTATATCACATCAAAAAGAAAGGACAAAAAATCAAAACTGTGGAAAGAAAACCAGAAATCAAGTGATAATCCGCGAGATGCCCCAAAAATCGGCGGAAATAGTCTGCTTTCCAAAATCTCTGTCCAACAAGACTTTTACCTGTAAAGACTTAATTTAAGATTCTTTAAGTCTTGTTATACATAGAAATATTGATTTTAAAGGATTTAGTCTTCGATATAATCAACAATTTTTAGATGTATTAAACTATATTGGACAGTAAATGGACAGTGACAGAGTGTTTGAAGGAGAGAAAAAGAGTCCTAAGTGCCTCTTTTATTATAGGTAAATTGTGCAAATTTTTTGTTTACCCTTAAATTCATTGATAGCAGCTCTCCTTATAGCCACACATCATTTGATTTGGAGTAATAAACATGGTACAATGAAAGCGTATACAAAGATCGTGCAAGGAGGGAAAGAAAATGAAAAAAAATAAGCTATTGCTTGCTAGTGCGATTATGATATCAATTTTAACTCCAATGTCTCAAGTAAAGGCTGATTGGCATCAAGATAATGTTGGTTGGTGGTATTCACTGAACAATGGTTCTTATTATAAAAACACAGGAGCTAATATTGACGGGAAGTGGTATAGATTTGATGACAGAGGTTATATGATGACCGGCTGGCAGCCGATAGCGGAGCGTAATTATATTAGTCGTAAAAAAATAAACTGGTCTTATTTTGATCCAGTAAATGGTGATCAAAAAATTGGCTGGCAAAATATAGATGGAAAGTGGTATTACCTTACTAGAAGTGGAGCACTTATTGGTGAGCAATACATGGATGGGAAATCTTATTATTTTGACCCAGTTAATGGTGATATGAAAACTGGTTGGATATCTAATCCAGGAAATGATGGCACGGAATGGAATTATTACGACCCTGTAAGCGGAGAAAAAGCTAGGGGTTGGAGAAATATAGATGGGAAATGGTATTACTTTACAATTAGTGCGTTAAAAGGTTCGCAGAATTTAGATGGAGAAAATTATTATTTTGATCCGGTTAACTGCGATATGCAAACGGGTTGGGTAAGCAGACAAGAGGCCTCTGGTACAAAAAGATATTATTACGACCCAGAAAGTGGGAAACAGCTATCAGGTTGGCAAAACATAGATGGGAAAAGGTATTACTTTGGCCTGTATGGGGCATACAGTGGTCGTATAAGTGGTTTAGATGGAAAAGATTATTATTTTGATTCAGATACTTGTGAATTGAAAATAGGATGGTTTGAGTCAGGTAAATATAAATATTATGCAGATCCAAATGAGGGTGGTGCACTTGCAAGTAGTAAGACTTTAATTATAGACGGTATTTCATACACATTCGATAGTGGAGGTACTCTTATAAACAATATACCTTAATTGATCAGCACCTTAAAAGTTAGATTTTTTTCTAACTTTCAAGGTGTTTTTAACTATGATGATAAAGAATTTTATTATATAACCAGAGTGAGTTATTAGGTAGCTAATAAGCTTCATTTATAATCATTGATAAAGTCAGTTGCTAAAATTTTAATAATAGAGCAGGTTATTTCTTTAATTACTTTTTGGTCCACTTTTAGATAATATCTTATATGATTTTATCTAAAAGTAGATACTGATAGCCTTTTAAAGGACAAATAAAAAGAGAGTGACTTTATATTTGAATTCGTTGACAGTGACCTCTTTATATCCACACATTATTTGATTTAGAAAAATAAACATGCTACAATGAAAGCGTATACAAAAATATGAGGAGGAAATGAAGATGAAAAAAGCAACTAAATTTTTGCTAGGTGGGGCATTAGTAATATTACTTTTAACTCCAGTATCTCAAGTAAAAGCTGATTGGCATCAAGATAATATTGGTTGGTGGTATTCACTAAATAATGGTTCTTATTATAAAAACCAAGAAGTTTATATCGACGGAAAATACTATAAGTTTGATGATAGAGGATATATGATAACTGGCTGGCAATATAATGTGTATAATGATGGAGATTACTCTGGGTGGTATTATTATGATCCTATAAGCGGAGAAAAAGTTAACGGTTGGAGAAATATAGATGGGAAATGGTATTACCTTAGCGCATTTGGAGCACGTTTTGGTGCTCAAAATATAAATGGAAAACATTATTATTTCGACCCAGTTAATTGTGATATGAAAACTGGTTGGATATCTAATCCAGGATATTCTGGTACGGAATGGAATTATTACGACCCTGTAAGCGGAGAAAAAGCTACCGGTTGGAGAAATATAGATGGGAAATGGTATTACTTTCTCCATCATGCGTTAAAAGGTTTCCAAAAGATAGGTGATAAAAGTTATTATTTCGATCCAGTTAATTCCGATATGAAAACGGGCTGGATATCTAAACAAGGACAGCGTGGTCTAGAGTGGTATTATTACGACCCAGAAAGTGGAGCACAAGTGTCAGGTTGGCAAACTATAGATGGGAAAACGTATTGCTTTGACGAATTTGGTAAGGCGCTTGTAGGTCAGCGGACATTAATAGATGGAAAACAATATTATTTCGACCCAGTTACACGTGAATTGATAACAGGATGGGTTGAATTATCTGGAATCAAATATTATGCAGATCCTAACGATGGTGGTGCATTTGCAAGTAATAAAACTCTAATTATAGACGGTGTTTCTTATACATTCGGTAGTGGCGGCTATGTTATCAATAATGAGCCTTAATTGATTAACGCCTCAAAAGTTGGATTATTTCTAGCTTTTGAGGTGTTTTTAACTATGAGAATAATGTTACGATCTATGATTTTAGGAAGTAAATATATGGATTAAAAAACTTTTAAAAGTCACTGACAAATTAAGGTGAAACTATATCCTTTAGAGTCGCTTTATATCAAGAAATTTAATAAATGATGAAAAAAACTTTAGACGTTTAAATCGTCTAAAGTTTTTTATCTTCACGATTAAATTACTGAGCTACCAGTGTTTCCAAGCTTTCTCCAATCGCAGCCAAACGTTCCACCACTTCTGCCTGGCTCAGGTCGTTTTCAGCCACATAGCGGTTGCGAGGGTGAACACGGCATTCGTGAGAACAGCCACGGAGATACTTGTCTTCATTTTCTTCTGAAGTCAGGATGCGGCGGTTACACTCTGGATTGCCACAGTTGACATAGCGCTCGCAAGGAGTACCGTCAAACCAGTCTTTCCCAATCACAACTGGATCAACATGGTTGATATCAACGGATATACGCTCATCAAAGACATACATCTTGCCGTCCCAAAGCTCACCTTGAACTTCTGGATCCTTGCCGTAAGTCGCGATACCGCCATGAAGCTGACCGACATCCTTGTATCCTTCACGCACCATCCAGCCTGAGAATTTCTCACAGCGAACACCACCTGTACAGTAAACAACCACGCGCTTGTCCATGAACTTCTCTTTGTTATCACGGACCCATTGTGGCAATTCGCGGAAGTTGCGGATGTCTGGACGGATGGCACCGCGGAAGTGACCCAGATCGTATTCATAGTCGTTACGAGTGTCTAGGACAACAGTGTCTTCGTCCAAGAGGGCTTCCTTAAATTCCTTAGGTGACAGGTAAGCTCCTGTCGTCTCCAACGGGTTGATGTCATTGTCAAAATCATTGTCTTCCAAGCCCAAGTGCACGATTTCTTTCTTGTAGCGAACAAACATTTTTTTGAAGGCTTGCTCATTTTCTTCGTCAATCTTGAACCAAAGGTCTTCCATGCCCGGAAGGCTGTGCACATAATCCATGTATTTTTGAGTGGTTTCATAATCACCAGAAACCGTTCCATTGATTCCCTCATCTGCTACCAAGATACGGCCTTTAAGACCAATAGATTTACAGAAGGCCAGATGATCAGCTGCAAATTTCTCAGCATTCTCAATCGGAACATATTTGTAGTAAAGTAGGACGCGAATATCTTTTGCCATAAGATTTCAACTCTCTTTTCTCTATAAAATTTTCTGAATTTTTAATTCATCTATTTATTATAACCTGATTGAAAAAACTGGGCAAAAAATTTGTTTGGAAAATAGCAGAGCTGAATTGCTAAATACTTCACTCCTCCTCAAGTTGGTTCAAATAGCGTTCAAAACGCTTCTTTTGACTCTTGCTTATAGCCTCTAAGAAAATATTGACCACCAGTATCAAGGGAAGATTAATGCAAAATGTAACCAAAATGACCAAAAGAAACATGGGGTGAAAAACACTATTATGATAAATAGCATGATTCAGTTGGAAATTCTGGCAGGCAATCAAGAGGGTCAGAAATCCTTCGCAAGTAGCACACCCCAGATAGTCAGACTGAAACTATTGTAATAATTAGCTCCTAGATACTGAGCTCGACAGAAAAAATATAGACATGCAATCGCAATCAGGATCAAGAATGGTTGATAGTGAATGGCTCCCGCATTCATAACCACCGATCCAACATATAAGGCCAAACTACTAAATAGCAAGAAACTAAAAGTTTCCATGCCAGCCTTGTTGACAAGTTGCTCTTCACGTTCGTCTAAAATTTGACGATGAATTAGTTTTATCTTCATTTTAAGCTCCTATACTTCCATTCCAAAAATACCAATTAACAACATGATAATGGCAGGAAGTCCATTATTAATCATGTGAACTGCAATACTGACTTCCAAGCGACGAGTTCGATAGGCCAGCAATGTCAAAATCACAGAAGAAACAGCATAAATCACAAAAGACACGATATTGGTTGGCCCGTGAAAAAGCGCAAAGAGGAGTCCGCCTACGATATAGCCCCATCCCTCATAACCTTTAAAGATTTTTAGTGGGAGGATTCCACGGAAGATAATTTCTTCTACAACAGGTGCTAAAACTCCAAGCATGATGGGTAACAAAATCCCATTTCCACCTTTAAACTCCTCCATCAAAGACGCCTGATTAGCCGTTGTAACTTCTCCATTTAGCCACCGTAATAAAGCCGTTCCAAGGATAGATATAAGGAACATGCCTAAGATGCTATGAGAAATTCGTTTTCCGTCCCCTTTTTGAAAGACTTTCCCAGACTGAGATAAGATTCCAACCTTCTTTGCTACCACGATAAAGACCAGTAAAGCGAGGAAAATCAGCAAAATACCTATGCCAATAGTCCACTGTTTTGAAATTTGATAAGTTTCTGCTTTCTGCTGAAATACCATAGGTAGCACATACAAGGCTAAGGCTAAGAAAGCACAACCACCCCACATCAATCTTTTCCAGCAAGTCATTCTTCATCCTCCAATTCCTGATCCAACTTTGCCTGACGTTTGCCGTTTATGAAAAGACTAATCTTGTCCATGGTCAAGCTTCCAAATATAAAAAGAACCATTGCAAAAAGCATCTTAAGCAGATACAACATACTCAGCATGCTAGCCATACTTTCTCGCTGTCCAAAGAAATCAATAGCCACAAGAATTAAAGCAAAAATAATTCCACTACCAACACGTTCTGGCCATTTTTCCTCTCTCACCATATCACGAACATCAATGCCTAGGCTTAAGCGACGAAGCAAAGCATATAGACCTACTAGGATAAGGAGAGTCCCTTCTGGCAGATAAGCTAGCAAGCTTAGACGGAGAATATAGACTTTGAAAAACACAGATATAGCTAAGAAGAAAAACATTCCTAACACTAACTCTCCTGCAACTTTTCCGTCTAATTTCTCTATTCGTTCATCTTTAAAGATCTCTTGTTTAACCTTAGATTTCATATATATTTTCCTCTTTTGCTTAAAATTTCATCCCCATTTAATCTTTATGCGAAAATTGCTCTTCAACTATTGCCGGTCATTTCTTTCACATTTTTACTCCCAAAACAATTGATCCAGCGTTTTATTGAGACATTTGCAAATCGCTATGCATAAACTGAGGCTGGGATTGTACTTACCTGCCTCAATCAAGCCAATGGTCTGGCGGGTCACTCCGATAGCATCTGCTAAATCGCCCTGAGTCATATCATGCTCGACTCGCGCCATCTTTAGCTTAAGATTTTTTGCCATGATCATCGTCCTTATCATTTTTCTTCTTAGTTGCTATGCCTAAAAGTGCACAACCAATTGTAATATCACAGCCAGCAAAAATAAGAAAAGTATCATTTTGATTGTTCAGTCCTATAACCAAAAAAATTATACCCAAAACAAGCCAAATAAGTGGTGAATAGATATTTTTGATGTTTTTGATGTTTTTGATGTTTTTGATGTTTTTGATGTTTTTCATATCGGTTCTCCCTTCATTTTTATAAGTCTATTATACAATATATTTTTTAAAATGCAATATATAAATTGCAAAAAGTATTTTATTTTTAACAAAAAAAGATCGAGGGAAATCTCGATCTTTTTATTCTTATCGCGTGATTTAATCTTTTTTAAGGCTGCCACTCTTTGTCTGAGTACGTGCATAGGCAATTAAAAGTAAGGTTCCGGCAACTGCAACAGTCAGACCATTGGCAAGGGTTGCGACAACACCTTGTGCAAAGACCTTATTACTTGGTTCATTATAGATCAAGATATCTCCAAGTGGAGCGATGACTACCCAAACCAAGGCATTAGCCACAAACTGCGCCACATTAAATGTAATGATATCTCTTGATTCAAATACTCCCTGAGCCACACGGAGGTAGTTCTTAAGTAATCCTACTACAAGTCCAAACAAACCACTAGCCAAGACCCAAGTCCACCAAGGGTTTCCATATTGGATGGAGTCTTTTAGGGCATGGCCAATAAATCCTGTTAAGAAACCAACGATTGGACCAAAAACAACGCCAAACAAAGCTTGGACAGCATATTGCAACTGAATGCTAGTGTTTGGAACAGGCGTTGGAATGCTGACCATCCCAATCACAACGAAGAGTGCTGCACCAATACCAGTTGCCACGACTTCTTTAATCGTAAAAGTTGTATCAAATATTTTTTTCATGTTTATCTCCTCTTTACAAATCACTAATTTTCAATACGCTTGATTTCAATATGCCACTGGGCACCCACACCAACATTGTAGGCTTTAGCAAAAGAACCTTGGTTGATTGCTAGACCAACCCGATAGAGCGAATTGATATAAATAATCGGCTGACCGATGCGAACATCCGCAAAGGACTTCCCATAGGTCACTTGATTTTGGTAAACCAACATATCGTTATTGTAGATCGTTACCTCAAAACGGTCTCCAAATTGAGGTTCTAACTCTTGGAATTCTTCGCGAGTAATAGAAGTCCAAAGAGATCCAAATCGAACGTCTAGAATATCGATAGCCCCGCTGACAGAACCTTCGCCAAAGGTGGTCTCCACAACTGGAATCTCAACGATGTCATCCACGCTTAATTCTGGTCCTACTTCTTCAAAAGTGATGTGGCCACTAGCCAATTTAGCTCCTGTGTAGGCATAGACATCACGACCATGGAAGGTATAGGAATGTTCAGTATTCTTTCGACGATTTTCGACTTCAGAAATTTCCCGAATAGCCACAATACCAACGTGTTTCTTAATGAAAGACAAGGTTCCATTGTCTGGAGTGACAATGTATTGGTTTTGCGCTGTTTTTGCAACTACGCTCTTCCGCTTAGAGCCGACACCCGGATCAACCACTGAAACAAAGGTTGTCCCTTCTGGCCAATAGTTGACTGTTTGAAAAAGACGATAACTACCTTCAAAAATATTATAAGGCGTAATGTCGTGTGTTAAATGGTGAATCTTTAACGTAGCTGACTCCTCCAGAGCCACACCAATCATCGCTGATACTGCACCATCCACAAGGCCAAAATCCGATTGCAATACAAGTAAATTGTTCATGTATTCTCCCTCTTATAGTCCTGAACTTTAACCTACTTATCTACTATTCTACCAGTCTAATCAACTCTAGAAATACAAAAATAGCAAAGCCAGAAGCTACATTTCTGTTCTTCAATCATACCAAAAATAGGAGGGGAAATCTAGATAAACAACTGCAAAAGCTATAGTTTTTTTGTATAGCAAGTAATTAATTTAAGGTAAGAAAGTAATCAGCTGTCTTCTCAAGCAGTTCTTCATCATGAGAAATGAGCAGAATGATTTTCCCCTGCTCTTTTAATGCCTTCAGTAACTCAGCTACTTGTAACATTTGCTGATAATCTAAACCTGAACTAGGTTCGTCAAAAATAAACACTCTTTTTTTGTAAGGACTTGACTCGCTATGACTAGCCGTTGCATCTCTCCACCCGATAAAGTCATTGGATGCCTTTCTTCTAAGCCTTTTAATCCCAAATTTTCTAAGATATTTGATGAATCGACGACTTTTTTCAAACCCAAGGTCAACTCCTTTTGGACACTATCTGAAAAGAGCTGAAGAGCAACTTCTTGTAAAACAAAAGCAGTATCTTTCAGACGTTCATGAGCTGACTGAGCATGCCCATTTAAATAAAAATCTGCTTCTTCATCGTCTAATAAACCAGCCAGATAAAAAGCTAGAGTCGATTTACCTTTTCCATTAGGCCCCACAAGGGCTGTAATCGCTCCTGACTTGAAGTTCGCTTCTTCAAGAAAACTCAATTCCTGGTCCCCTGCCTGTAAGCAAAGATTTTTTATGGTCAAATCCCCCATCAGTGGTGAAGGAGCAACTTGCTTCTTTGCCTCAAGTCTCGAGATAGAGCTAGATAGCTGCTGACTTCGAAGCCCTAAATCATGTCGTTCTGTTTCCGTTAAGCTATCAAACTCCTTTTTTGAATAATCTCTTTTAAGAACACCTTGATCAAAATAAAGATAGCGGTCAGCCAAGTCCTTTAAATAATCCAAGCGATGCTCCGCTATAAGAATCGTTTTCCCTTCTTGTTTTAAGATAGAAAGATAACTAGCTACTTGCTCAATCCCTGATCTGTCCAGATTAGCTGTCGGTTCATCTAAAACCAAGATATCTGTATCCTGCATTAGGGCCGTTAAAAGGGCAATTCTCTGCTTTTCTCCACCTGATAAAGTAGAAAGATCACGTTCAAGATAGTCTGCTAAAGCAAAGTCAGCAGTTAATTTTTCCAATCTATTCAAAATTTCTGCTGCTGGTTTGCCATGATTTTCACCTGGCAAAACCAATTCATGCTTAACGTATTTATAAAAAAACTGACTGGAGGGATTTTGAAAAACTGAAGCAACTCGCTTGGAACATTCTTCAACCGTCTGTTTTCCTGCTGACTGATCAGCTATTTCTAATTGACCATCTAATTTTCCCTCATAGTAATCTGGGATTAAACCATTGATTAACCTTAAGAAGGTTGATTTGCCACTCCCACTCTTGCCACATAAGATGACCAACTGGCCTGATGAGATTTGTAAATCTTCAACCAGCAAGCTACTAGCTCTGCTATTTTCATAAGTAAAACGACAGCCGGTCGCAGTAATCAGCCTCTTATCATCCACAAGGTCATGATAAACATCCATGCACAGGTACTCCAATCTGCTAAATTAAAGGTTGATGAAAAAGTTTCTGTCGGTCTTTTTCCTAGTGCTAATCCTTTGGTAAGGCTAGCTATGGTCAACGCTTGAACCGTTCGCATGAGTGACATGAGTAGCGGTACCAGGAGATACTCAAAGTAGGTCACTGGACGAAAGATAAAATCCCTTTTTCTAAGGAAAATCCCTCGAAGACGTAAACTTCTATGAATCGTTTTCGCATCTGCTGGTATAGCTGGCAAAAATCGCATCATTACTCCTAAGGTTAAAAGAAAAGATTCCGGTAGATGCCATTTTCTGAGGCCATGAACCAGTTCGTAGGCCGTCGCAGTTGTCAAAAGCAAACTCCCAGCCATAAAAGAAGGAAGCATAAAACGTCCAGCCGTGAGCAGAGTTACGAAATTTCGTATCAGTTGAAAAGAAAAAAAATCAGTTAGATAAGCATCCAGAGTCCAAAATAGGACAAAGGATAGTAAACTATAGACGGCAATCTTACCTTTTCCAGCAAAGTATAAGAGCGTCGCTAAGCCCGAAATAATCATCAGTTCAAGCCAGCCGGATACTCTAAAAAGAAAGGCCATATTGGCAAATAAAACCAAAAGGACCTTGCTTCGTACATCTAATTTCATGAGACCATCCCTGACTTTATAAAGTGCTTCTTGACCATATATTGACCAAATAGTCCCCCTATAATAGCGGCAATCACAACCATAATTAAAAAACCAAGAACCACTTGTGGATTTACAGGAACCATGACCCGGTCAATATACTCTTGAGTTTTACCACGCGCTAGCAAGCTTTGAACATAAGTCTCCCGAGCTAGCCACATCATAATAATCGGACCTGAATTAGCAAAGGAGAAAAGGACAAAGGACGCTAAACTTAGCCATTTATTTTGATAATTTCCTTGTTTGGCTAACAAATCAGCTAGAAAGCCAAAAATCAAGCCTGGCAAAAAGGCCACAAAGAAATGGCCAGATAAGAAGAAAAATCCTCCCATCACGATTCCCAAGAGACTGATAGCTCCGAATTTTTTGATCTTGCTTTGTAGAAGCATGTAAACCGTCCCACCAAAGATTGCTGCTCCAGCTGGGGCATAGAACATATTCCCTGACCGGTCGAAAATCAGACCAACCAGGACTCCTAAACCGACGCATAGAAAATAGAGGGCTGCAAAAGCACCTGTCATCACAAGGTCTTTTACTTGTAGACCTTTTCTCATCCTTTTATCCTCCTTACTTGAGAATGATTTAATTCATAAACCTCATCTGCAAAAGCAACCGTTGACAAGCGATGGGAGATGAGAAAGACCATGCCACGGCATTCTTCTTTGACAATAGATAGGAATGTCGCTTCATTCAGTGAATCGAGATTGCTGGTGGGTTCATCAAAAATATAACAATCTGCCTCCTTGAGCAAGGCTCGCATCAGCTCCAAACGTTGGGCTTCACCAGCAGAAAAAGTTGTTTCTCCATCAATTACAGTGTCTAGCCCCTCTGGCAAGCGCTCCAAACGTTCCTTGAGGCGACATTTAGCTGCCAAGGTCCAGATCGCCTCATCACTGATATCAGTTCGGCCCAAGACTAGATTTTCCCGAAGACTTTTATGGAAAAGCTGAGCAACTTGAGGAACATAGGCGAAGGAGGCTTGTAAATGCTGGCAATGGAAGGTTTGATGATCCTGTCCAGACAGCAAAACCTGTCCTGCCTTAGGATCATACCAGCGCATGATAATTTTCATGAGAGTAGATTTTCCTGTTCCACTTCCACCTACAATGCCAATTATTCTACCTTTCTCAAATCGTGCTGACAAACCTTGAAAAAGTCCTTGCTCTCGCCCTTCATAATCAAAGTTTAAATGATTAACATCAACTGATTCGATCCTGACATCAGTCTTCAAACCACTGCTATCTGCCTCTGGCTCATCCAAGAGCGAAAAGACCTGCCGACTGGCATTCATTGCTCTTTTAAAACCTAGAGGTAGTCGCCCTAATTCCAGAAATGGAGCAAAAGAGCTTGAAAAAGCTACCAGAGCTAGTCCTGCTTGAGTCAGATTAATATCACCTTGATTAAGTTGGAAGAGAGACAAGATGGCAAAGCCCATAACAGATAAGCCCACCACTAAAAAGGTTAGAGCTTGTTCAAAAAATTGCTTCTGAGCAACCTGCCTTTCTATGCTATTTACACCTTGGCTTTTTTGTTCTAAACAAGCAAAACGTTTTGAAGTTTGTCCGAGCTGGGACAAATCATGTATTGCCTTCAGGCTCTCCAAGAAATAAGAAATGTATCTTGTCCGATCATCCGCTTGTTTTGATAAGAGTTTTTGTAAATGTCGAGCAAAATTTTGAGGCAAGACCACAGCTAAAAGCAGGTAAGTCAGCAAAGCCAAAAAACCAAGAGCTGGGGATATCCTAGAGAGAAAGACCCACATAATGAAAGAAGAGATAAGCCCTGTACAAACTGGTGCAACTGTATGGGCAAAAAAGACTTCAATTGCTTCAATATCCTCCCCGATCATTTTTAATAAGCTCCCACTATCTTGTCGGTCTAACTTAGCAGGCGCAAGACGTCGTAGCTTAGCAAAGACAAGCTTTCGCAAGTCCGCTAGGGAATGAAAAGCCACATAATGACCAAAATAATGCTCTCCATATCGGAAGAGTCCTCGACCAATGGCTAAAGCTAAAAGAAGAAACAGAAAACCTAGAGTCGGAGCTTGCCCTCCTACAGCCAAAAATCCTTGATTTACCAATAAAACAGGAATCGCGACTGAAACTGTAAAGCCTGAAACTGCAAAAATAACAGCTAATCCTAGAGCAGGTAATAGATGCTTCATGATCTGAAATAGCCTGAAAAGGAGTTGCTTGCTTGGATAAGTTCTTTTAGCTTCCATGAATTCTCTCCTCCAGTTCTCTTTGTCTATCCACTAAAGTTCTGTAGTCCTGATTTTCCCAGTAAAGCTGGATTGGACTAGCCAAAACTGTTCCCTCTTTACTCATAAAAAGAACTTGGTCAGCCTCTGCTACGCGCTTCATTTTATGAGTAATCTCGATGACAAGGGCTTCTTTAGAAAGCACGTTTAGCAGTTCATAAATAAGGTCTTCATTCTCCTTATCAACGCTAGAAGTAATTTCATCAAAGATATAGAGCGATTTTTGAGCAAGAATTGCCCGGGCACAAATCACTTGCTGTCTTTGACCTAGTGACAGCTGGTTGCCATCTTCACCAACAAGGGTATCTAGACCCTCAGGTAAATTTTCAATAAAAGATAAAAGCTTCTTCTCGGTCAGCCATTGCTGAATTTTCTCCCGACTCCAATCCCTTGCCAACTGCAAGTTCTCTAAAATACTGGTATTCAAAAGAAAGCTGTTTGACGACACATACATCATCTCTTTATAGAGAGCAGATTGTGTCAAATTTTTAGAGGAGGTTTGTCCAAAGAATATCTGACCTTGCTCGGGTTGCAATTTTCCTAGTAGAATCTTGCCCAAAGTCGTCTTACCACGTCCACTTTCCCCAGCAATAGCAAATACTTGGCCTACTTCTACCTTAAAAGAGACCCTATCCAAAATCTTTTTGTCCCCATAGGAGAAGGACAAATCCTGCACACTCAAGTGCTGAAATGGTGCTAAATCTTGTTTTGTTTTTACTTTAGTCTCTTGGACTGAATCCAAAAAACTAAAAATCCGATCAGCCATCTTGGTATTCATCATGACCAAGTGCATACCGTAGCCTGCTTCTCGAATCGGTGTGAAAAATTCTGTCGCAATTAAGATAAAATAAATCATGCTAAACAAGGACAATTGCCCAGCGGCCAGCCAGGAAAGGGCTAAAAAACCTGACAGGCCGATTCCCAAATACATAACAGCATCCATATAGCCCACTGATTGTAGTTGAAAACCAAGCAGTTCCATAGTGGCATCACGAAAATCTTCGGCCTGCTCCGCAAATTCCTGCTCGTATTTCTCATCGGCCTGATAAGAATACAATGTATTCAGTCCCTTTAAATCATCCAGAAAAAGGTTGCCCACATCCATATAAGAGCCCCAATAGCGATTCATTATCCTACGCGATCGCTTCTGCATCAGGATGATAGACACAGGAATGAAAGGCAAGGATAATATAAAAATTAAACCACCCAAGGGGAAGAGCCAAAAGACTAAGATAAGGACTGTTAAACAGTTAAAATAGGTTCGTAGATTTAAGGATAGATAGTAGGAATAGTAGGTATCCAAGCTATCAATTCCCTGAGCAGCAACTGTTAGAATATCAGCTGCAGTTCGGCTATCTTGAAACTCACCGTCCTTAGCAACAAAAGCCTGAAAGAATTCTCTCTTTAGCTTGTTTCGTGCAAACTGAGAGGCTATGCCTTGAAACTTTTTGGCAAATAAAGCAATTCCAAATCCTAAACCGTTTAAGGCTAGCAAATAAAGAAAAAGAGTGTATAAGTCAAGCTGTTTTCCTTCGTAAAACTCTGCCAATGCTTGAGCAATCAAAGCAAAACTAGTAATTCTCGTTAAAAATTGAATCCATGATAAAAAAGCAGCCAGATAAATCAAGCCCTTCTTTGGTTGAATTTGCTCTTTCAAGCGAGCTAACAGCTGCTTTTTCTTGCTTCTTGATATCTTTTCCTCTTCTTGAGCCATAGCTTTCCCTTTCCTTCAGTTTTTCCTCCTTATTATAACATTCACAAAGTTGAATGTAAATTAAATTTTCAGAATATTTAATTCAAAAAACAAGCTAGCCAAAATGGCTAGCAAATTAACTTCTATTTATGACTTAATTTTTTAGTTAAAAAGTCTCCTGCAAATTGAATCGTAAAGATGATAGCTACAATGACAACCGTCGCAAGAATGGTAACGTCATTATTATACCGGTTAAAACCATAAGCAATCGCTACATTACCGATACCACCTGCACCGACTGCTCCAGCCATAGCAGTTTCACCAATCAAAGAAATCAAAGTGACTGTCGTTACACGGATTAAATCTGGTAGACCTTCAATAAGATAGACACCAATAATATCCCATAAAGTTGCACCACTAGCCTGGGCTGCTTCAATCACTCCACCGTCCAACTCAGATAAAACCACCTGAACTTGACGAGCAAAAAAGGCATAAACGGCAAATGAAAGTGGCACAATAGCAGCGTTTGGTCCAATTCCTGTCCCAACAATCAAGTGAGAAAAAGGTGATAGGACAGCCAACAAAATGATAAAAGGAATCGCACGGAAGACTGATGTCACTTTATCTAAGATCCAGAAAGCCACCTTATTTTCCAGAACCCCACCTGGCTTGGTTAAAACAAGAAAAAGTCCTGTTATAAGCCCAAAGAAACCACCAATCAAGAAAGAGATTACTGTCATATAAAGGGTCGTATAAATTGCTGTTCCCCAGCCTGCTTGACCAGTCCAGCCCATCCTATATACATTTGGCAAATAAGTTTCGATTAATTTCAGCATCTTATGCACCTCCCTTTAGAACAGTCAAACGAACGCCAGCCTCACTAATAGCCGTCTTAGCCGCAGCAAGATTTTCTGATTCGCCAGACAAGACAACTACCAAAGCACCAACAGGTGTATGGTCCAAAATTTCAATATTCCCATATAAGATATTGGCAGTAACTTGATATTTTTTGTAAATTTGATTCAACAAAGGCTCATCTGTTGCTGTACCCGCGTACTCCAACTGCACCAAAATACTATTTGGAGCCAGATTCTGCACAATTTCTTGCTTTTCGATTTTAACCATAGCTTCATTAATTCCTGTTGCTGTTGTAATGAAGTCTTTCGTCAAATCCTGATTAGGATTAGAGAAAATATCGAGAACAGAACCCTCTTCAATCAATTGTCCATCCTGCATTACTGCTACTCGATTAGCAATATCCTTAATGATTTGCATCTCGTGAGTAATAAGCACAATCGTCAAACCTAATTTTTGGTTCAAGTCTTGCAAGAGAGCCAAGATTTGCTTGGTCGTCTTAGGATCTAGAGCTGATGTTGCTTCATCTGAAATCAAGATTTTTGGATCATTGGCCAAGGCCCGCGCAATCGCTACACGCTGCTTTTGTCCACCTGACAGCTGCGAAGGATAGTTCTCAGCTCGATCCGCCAAGCCAACCAAGTCTAGCAACTTCTTCACCTTCTCTTTTTTCTCTTCCTTAGACAGGCCTGAATGCTTTAAGGCAAAAGCAACATTTTCTTCAGCAGTCAACTGACTCATTAGATTGAAGTGTTGGAAGATCATCCCAATATCCTGACGCTTTTGTCGTAACTGAGTCGCAGACAACTGAACCTTTTTGTCCTTGAAAATGACATCATTGTCAACGGTAATAGTCCCTCCAGTCGGTACCTGTAATAGGTTAATCACTCGAACCAGAGTAGATTTTCCAGCTCCAGAATAGCCAACAATTCCATAGATATCTCCTTGGTTAATGCGGATACTCACATCTTTTACAGCTTGGATTTGACGTTTCTTCTGTTGGAAGGTCACATCAATCCGATCTAATGTAATAATCTCTTTACTCATAGCTTGCAATCAACTCCTTTACTAATTCTATATGGGTGTAGTAATCTGCTAGGCGAACATTCTCATCTCCACCATGGTCCCGGCTGTTAGCATGTCCCAAGCCAAAGGCCATCATTGGTACCTTTAAAGCATCATAAACAGTAAACATAGGTCCAGTCCCGGCAGAAGTAGGCAGCACTGCTACTCCTTCGCTGTAATATTTCTTGGCCAACTCAATAACACTAAGAACAGACGGAGCACTCATGTCGCTGCGGTAGCTCATTTCTCCCAAAGTATAAATAAGCTCGACCTTAGGATAACCGTTCTTGACCAGTTGTTGTCGAATCTTATCAAGCACGTCTTGTGGTTCTAAACCAGGTACAAGTCTTACCTCAAGCTTGGCCTTAGCTTCTGAAGGCAGGATTGTCTTGACTCCCTGACCTTGATAACCTGAAGATAATCCCTCAATATTGATAGCTGGTTCAAAAAAATAGCGTCGTAGGAACTTATGCCCTTCCTCCTCAAGCAGAGGCAATTCTAAACCATAAATTTGTTTTAGTTCTTCTGGGTTGCGTCGCGCAAACTCCTCAACCAGAGCTAGTTCTCGTTCGTTTGGCTCGACAATTTGTTCATAGATGCCGTCCACCAAGATGCGACCGTCAGCTCCTCGCAAGCTAGCTAGCGCATTTAAAAGATACCAGCTACTTGAATCAATTACGCCGCCAAAACTCGAATGTATATCTACATCAGCGCTTTTCACTTTGGCATCAAAGGTTACAATCCCCTTATTACCACCTGTGATTTCTAGCTGACCTAGTGCATTCCGGCTACCCTGTTCCCAGATGAGGAGATCGGCGCCGGACAATTCCTCCTTGTGCTTTTCCAAATAGCGATCCAAGTCAGTCGAAGCAGACTCTTCCGCTCCCTCCATAATAAAAGTAACATTCACAGGTAAATCTTGCTTACCTTCTCGATACTTCTGCAAGGCTGTCAGGCGAGCCACGATGTGCCCCTTGTCATCGTCAACACCTCGGCCATACATGACCCCATCTCTGACAGACAAGGTGAAAGGATCTTCTGTCCAAGGTTGATCACTATCTGCAGGTACTGTATCATAATGGTTGTAAAAAATGATACTTTTAGCATTAGGATCTGAACTCTTAAAACGAGCAATGACAAAAGGAGCTCTGTAACTTGCATCAACAGTCACTTCCGCGCCAGCCTCTTCAAAAACTTCTCTCAAATAATCTGCTACTTCTTTCAAGCCTATCTGCTGAGCAAAAATAGATTTTTTAGCAATCAATTCCCGTAAAATCTCAAAATAAGCCTGTGCGAGGTCATCCTCTTCAAATTTTTTCAACTGCTCTTTTTCACTGAAAAAAGCCATAATTCCTCCCCATAAATAAGGCGATAAAACTCAGCTGGTCATCCCAACTGAGTTTTATTAAACACTTTCAGTCTTGCATGCTTGATAAATCCATTAAGACTGGTGCCTACTGTCTTTTACTTCTTACCAAACTGGCTCAAGCAAGCCATCTGAAGTTTTTTCTGTTAACTCTTTAACATCGTCAGAATGGTAGGCTGCAATCAACTTCTTAATTGCATCAGCCTTGTCAGATTTTTCCCAATCTTTCTTAGCTGCAATGATGTTGTACCATTGTTTAGAATTTTTATCTTTTGGTTCGATAAACAAAGCTTTTTTATAGTCTAATTTTGCTTCGTTTACAAAAGTGTTGTTTACAACAGCAGCGTCTACAGAAGTCAGTGAGCGAGCGGTTTGACTAGCATCCAATTCTGTAATTTTCAATTTCTTTGGATTTTCTTTAATGTTTGCAACTGTTGCAAGCTCGTTACCAGATTTGTCCAATTTAATTAAGCCAGCAGCTTGAAGCAAGTTCAATGCGCGGCTTTCGTTAGTCGCATCATTTGGTACAGCGATTTCTGCTCCGTCTGGAAGTTCGTTAACTTTTTTATACTTGTTTTTACCGTCTTTTGTACCTGAGTAGAGACGGATTGGTGCGATGTAAGTATCCGCAATCGCAACTAGATCCTGATTATTTTCCTTATTCCAGTTGTTAAGGTAGTAGTAGTGTTGGAAAGCATTGACATCAAGCTCACCATCTGCCACGGCCTTATTTACTTGTGGGTATTCTGTAAATTGAGTAAATTCAAGTTTCACATTTTCTTTTTCAAGTTTCTTTTGAATGAGATCCCAACGTTGTTGCTCATCGTTGTCAATGGTCATTGTACCAATTTTAATGGTTACTGTTTTATCTTTGCCATTTCCTGCTTCTTTATTAGAAGCTCCACAAGCTGCCAAACCAAGGACTGCAACCGCAACTGCAGCTGCTCCAAACCATTTTGCTAATTTCATATTCTTATCTCCTTATAGTTTAAGTCTTATTAATTATTTAATATCTTTTGCCTCTGGAAGGTAACTACCACCGAAGTATTTTTGAGAAAGTTCTTCAAGAGTACCATCTTCGTATAGTTTCTTAATACGTTTGTCTACAAAAGTTTTTAATTCTTCTTGTCCCTGAGCAAATAAAGGATAAACATATGGCTGTTGATCGCTAGGAAGTTCAATGACTTCTAGATTTTCCAAATTTTGTTCTTTGATAATGGTATCAACAGAAATACGTTCAAAAATCTTGTAATCTGCACGACCCTCATTCAGATTCACTAGGATTTGTTGAATCGTTCCGTCCGTGTAGTTAATTTTCGTTTCCTTTTTAGGATGCTCTTTGTTGTAGTCTTCCAGCTGTTTCGCTGTAGAAGTTCCTTGTACCACTTCCGTCGATTTACCACCAATATCATCTAAAGATTTAATATCTGTTCCCTTACGAACTACTAAAACAGTTGGGTTTTTAGCATATGGGTTTCCATAAAGATATTTACCAGCACGTTCTTTTGAATAACTAATATTGTTGGCACCAATTTGGAAGCGATCGCTATCCAAACCAGCAAAGACAGAAGTCCATTTAGTTTTATTGAAATTGATTTCATACTTGTCTGATCCCTTAAAGACCTCTCTAAGCACTTCAATTTCATAACCTGTTAATTTTCCATCTTCATCATCATATGAGAAAGGTCGGGTTGTTCCAACGGTTGCAATTTCAACTGTTACCTTCTTCTCATCTGATTTACCTGATTCAGACTTGCTATTTGAAGCTGAGCAAGCAGCTAAGGTTCCGACTGCTGCAAAAGTAAGAGCAAGAAGGGCAGAATATTTTACTAATTTTTTCACAGATATTCTCCTATTCATTTATAAACTATGTCCTATAATAACAAATATCCCTAAGCTTGCCTAGTATATATTTTTTATCAAGGGTATAAATTTTATTTATTGCAGGCTCATAATAAAGGCACAATAAAATCTCCTTGCCACTGTTCTATCTTAACAAAAGGAAGGAGATTTGCCTAGTTCCATTTTTTTATATAGTGGTATAGTTGTTATTTATAGCATCTTAATAAACAGAGAGCACTTTCGACATAGTATGGAACAGATACTTTAAAAGCTTGGTCATCGATAGTCATCGTATCATGGTGAAGATCAGGTGCATCATCAGCTCCATTTGAGCCAACAAAGGCAAAAACTCCCGGAATCTTCTCCTGATAAAAAGCAAAGTCTTCTCCAGCTGTGGAAGGTCTAGCCTCCACCACCTCAGCAAATGTTTTAGAATTTTCAAATAAGAGTTCGGTCAAATCCGGATCATTATAAGTCACAGGTGGTGTTTGATCCCAAGTAATAGAAACTCGTGCACCAAAGTTTTCTGCTGTATTTTCAACAATTTTAATAAAGTCTTCTTTTAATTTTTTTTGAGAGCTTGGACTAAAGGATCGAATGGTGCCTTCAAAAAAACCATTTTGGGGCAGAACATTCCAAGTAGTCCCTGCCTTGATATGGGTAATAGAAAGAACATTGGCCTCAAAAGGGGAGACCGTTCTGGCCACCAAAACTTGCAAGGCTTGGACCATACTAGTCAAGGCTAAAACTGTATCAACACCCAGATCCGGCCGTGCAGCATGACTACTAATCCCTTCCACTTCTACTTTGAATTTTTCTACTCCAGCCATCATAGCCCCTGGCTTTAGGGCTAACTGATTTGCTTTTAGCTGAGGCATATTGTGAAAACCAACAATAGCTTTCACATCAGCCAAATAGCCTGTTTCTATAACTTCCAAAGCTCCGCAAGAAGTCTCCTCAGCAGGTTGGAAAATAAGACGGATTGTTCCTTGCAAATCTTCCTCCATAGCCTTGAGCAGTTCAGCCGCCCCCAAGAGACTTGTCTGATGAAAATCATGTCCACAGGCATGCATGACACCTGGATTTTGACTGGCATAGGGCAAATTAGTCTGTTCAAAAATGGGCAGTGCATCTATATCAGCTCTCAGGGCAATTATTGGCTGTCCGGATCCGATTTCAGCAATTAGGCCTGTTTTGAGATTAGAATCTAATATTCTAATCTCAAGGTCTTCCAGATAATTTTTTAAAAAAATCGTTGTTTGATATTCCTGACCGGACAGTTCTGGATGACGATGGAGATAGTGGCGAGTTTGTATTAGTTTGTCATAAAATTTCTTCATAGCAGGCTCCTTTTCCTCTAACTTACCTATCCTCCAGTATAGCACAAAGCTTAAGGAAGAAACAAAAAAGAGAAGCCTAATGGATGAAACTGGCTCTCTTTTTTACTTTTTATGATATATCGCCTTCAAAAGCGACAACAATAGAATCATAAGTATAATCTGGTTCTACAACCCATTTCCCATCTGTCTTAACAAATGTTAACTGGTATTCAGATTCAGTTGTAAGAAGAGGATGAGAATCTAAACCAGCCGTCATCACGTCAGCATAATTCTTGTCAATTGCCTTATTAATTTCGGTCAGATTGGCATATTCTGAACGATGTTTTTCATAAAACGCTTTACGATGGTTTAAAATCGTTCTACTTAGACTGATCGTTTTTGGTCTAATCTTGATCACAACCGAATTTGGTAGGTACTGAGTTACCCTATAAGAAATTTCAGCTCTTTTGGCATTCATTTCTACATAAGAATCGATAAAAGCATTAACTTCGTCATCAGTAAATGGATAATCATGTAATTTACGCTTGAAATCCTCTGTAAACGCTGCCCTGAAGTCACTTTCATTTTGGGACAGGTCCCCTCCCAAAACAAAATCTTCCTTACCACCAGATGATTTAGCCTCATCCTTACTTTTAGCTTTTCCGCCCAAGAAAACAGTATTGAGATAGTCAAAAGCAAGTTTCTTACTTTCTGCCACCTGATTAGGATACTTAGCTGGATCAATAGTCAATTTAAATCCTTTGATTTTCTGTTTTGGGTTATAAATCTTTTTCTCATACTCAAGTTCATACTTACCGTTGGTTTCAACCTCAAAGACTAAATAACCAGAAAGAGATTTTCCTGCCGAGAGATTATCGAATTGTATTGTCTCAAAACCATGCTTATAATCACTGACTCTGCTTAACTTAACTTTTTCACCATTAGGATTATAGATATCAATATCAGAAGGAGAAATTCTAACTGTTTCATCTGATTTATTCTTAATTTCCAATTCCAAGGCTAAATATTTTGAATTTTCTTTTCCATCACTTGGCAGAATATACTGGCCGCCCTTTACTTTCATTTCTATCTCTTTGTTGCTAGCTGATAGGGCACCTGATTTCGCCTCTTTCTGCTCTGCTGGAGTGCCCCCACCCTTACTTTGGCCAGGAAGTAGATCACAAGCCATCAAGCTCAGTCCAGCTACAAGTATGGCTACATATTGAAAGATTTTTTTCATGCTTGTCTCCTTGAAATAATATGTTCTCTTTATTTTATCATAATCGCCTTAACTGGTAAACGTCATTTGGAGTTTTCGATTATAATAAAAAAACCTGCAGTTCCAACTGCAGGTCCAGTAGATTAAAAGCCTTCGACATTTGTGTAGACTTTTTGAACGTCTTCATCGTCTTCAAGGACATCTACTAATTTTTCAAAAGTTGTAAGATCATCACCAGAGAGTATCACTTCTGACTGAGGAATCATTTCTAACTCTGTCACTTGGAATTCTTCAATGCCAGACTCACGCAGAGCTACGATAGCCTTGTGAAGATCCGTTGGTGCAGTATAAACCGTAATTGTTCCTTCTTCTGCTTCAACATCATCTACATCGACATCTGCTTCCAAAAGCAATTCAAAGATGCTATCTGCATCATCTCCTGCAAATACAACAACTCCTTTGTTGTCAAAAAGGTAAGAAACAGAACCACTTGCTCCCATGTTCCCACCGTTTTTACCAAAAGCAGCACGAACATTCGCTGCAGTGCGGTTCACATTTGAAGTCAAAGTATCCACGATTAACATTGAACCATTAGGCCCAAAACCTTCGTAACGACCTTCTGTAAAGGTTTCATCTGTATTTCCCTTTGCTTTATCGATAGCTTTATCAATAACGTGCTTTGGTACTTGTGCTTGCTTAGCTCGGTCGATAACAAATTTCAGAGCTGTATTTGTTTCCGGATCTGGATCACCTTTTTTAGCTGCTACATAGATTTCAACACCGAATTTAGCATATACTTTTGAGTTTGCGCCATCTTTGGCCGTTTTCTTTGCCACAATATTGGCCCATTTACGTCCCATTGGAGGTTCTCCTTTTAATAGTTTACATTTTAATCTTTCTTATTATAACACAGGAACAAGGAAAAATCACTAAGAAAAATAGTCTAATTTGCTCTCTTTTATATCTTTTCTTTCATAGAAAAGAAGATCATTACCTGTTAACCTTAAACTTAAAATTCCCTATTGACTTGGTCTTTCTGAACTTAGCCTTGGAAAACTGAAATAGAATAGCGAAGTTCAACTCACCAGCTTATTGTTCTTTTTTCTCATCAGAGATAGTTGGGATATCTTCCTTTTTAACCAAGTTCCAGTCTGAGTAGCTTATCTCACTCTTGATAGTAAGTGTTCCTTTTTTACCTGAAGTAGATACAGCCATCTTGAATTCTTTGAGGAATTTACTTTTTTTGTCAATCTTTACAGTCAATTCATTCTTATATTTTGATTTAGGGAATTGTGATAAGTTAAACTGAAACTCTTTTTCATAAATGCCTATAACGTCGGCGCCCTTATTCTTCAAAGTAAGGACATAGGCGTCGTCCGTTTCTTCTAAAGCTAAATCTTCCGTTAGTTCATTTAAGCCGTTTAAGAGCTGGAAATAGTCTGGATTAACAATATACTTTCCACCTTCTCCATAAAGCTCTTTATCCCATTCTCCAGTTTTATTATAACGGGTATATAATGGAGTATTTTTACCACCCGGCATCAAGAGTTCTTTAAAATTCTCTTCTCCATTCTCCACAGTCTTAACAGTAATGTTTGCCATCTCTACTTCTTGCTTTTCAGTCTTATAGATAACTTGCGAAGTCATTTCTTGATTCTTTTGAATGGTTCCGTCTTTCGTTTTTAATGAACCGCTTATATCTCCTTTTTGACGAACACTGCTCATTTTTTCGTTGGCCGTCTGGATTTCTTCCAATAGACTATCTATGTCTTTTGTTTTACTAGAACTTTGACTAGTTTTTTTCTGAGCACTGTTTTCTTGATCATTGGCCTGCTTACTATTGCTTGAGTTTGAGCAGGCACCTAGGCCAAGGGCAATGATAGCCAAGAGGGAAAGTAAGATTGATTTTTTCATTCTCATAAAAGAAGACTCCTTTTCTATTTTTATATTCTTTGACTTCTATCTTTCTAGTTTAGATAAAAGTTTTCTTTACAACAAAATCACCGGAACCCGTCCAAAATTCTGTTCCTTAAGCGCAGGATTTCCTAGCTGATAGACCTGATCAGCCTGCTGGGTTAGACTATCCCAGGGCTCCTTGCCAATACGGCTGACCAATTCAACTTTTCCCTTAAGCTTGGACAAATGCTGGCGCCCCTGTTCTGAAAAACCTAAAATATGGATTCCAGACGGAAGTTCTTCTTGCCTAGCTCCGACCAGGATATAGGTCAGCAAACGCCGAATCCGAGCCTTGGTATAGCGCTTGGTCGCCACCTGCTCAACTAGCTCTTCTATGGTCTCACTGCTTTTTAAGGCCTCTCTTATCCTAACGGCCAACTCCTGATTGACCTGATAAAAGTCTGTCAAATCCGAACAAGTCACTATCTGGTAACGGAGATAAGGAAAGAGGTCCGACCAGGTCACCTTGTGAGCCGCTTCAATCAAGTGATGGGCTGGGGTGAATTTTTTCAGAAAGTCTGGCTTATCCAGATTCTGACGAAGGGCAGTTGCGGAGGCAAATTCCTGATCAGCTGATAAGGAATGGTAGCCAGCCCCCTGACGTTGAATCGGGCACAGTTTTATATTTTTTCCCGCCACAGCCTTGGCATAGGCCAAGCCTAAGATATGATTGGGAGTAGAGCCTGAAAAATTGAGCCCTGCAAACTCCTGCCACATGGCCTGAGTCTTCTGGGGATAGGATAGGGAATCAGGCAAGCTAGCCAGATAAGCCTCCATCTGCTCTGCCTTTTCACCATAGACCTTGGAAATACTCTCATAATCCAGCACTTCCTCGGTCCCAAAAGTCAGCTGTTCGATGCCCAGTCTCTCTAAAATATCTACTGCCCCCTTAGCGAAAAAGTCTGCCGCCTGAACGCTGATCAAGAAAGGCAGCTCAAGGATCAAATCCGCTCCCGCTTCCAAAGCCATCTGAGCCCGAGTCCATTTGTCCACGATAGCCGGCTCTCCTCGCTGAACAAAATTGCCGCTCATAGCGATAATTTTCAGACCAGCAGCCTGCTCCAGTAGATATTTGTGGCCATTATGAAAAGGATTAAACTCCGCGATAATACCGGTAACTGTCATCTCATTTCTCCGCTACAAAGAACCAGCGAGCGCTCTTGTCAGTTGGCTCCTTGTCCTCAAAGTCCGCATAAACCTTGACATTCTTAAAGCCAGCCTGCTCCAGCAAGATATCATAGGTCAGAATCTCATAGGTCCGCTCCTCATGCACCTCATCATGGCGCGTGAAGCGCCCATCCTCATCTTGGACAAAGAAGGTCAGCTCATGCACGATGGAATGAGGTGGTTCGTCCGCATAAGAATCCCAGACCATAGCAAAGGTTTCAGCATTTTCATGATAGGAATAGCCTGGAAAAACCTCGTCAATCTGGTAAATCGAGTGTACATCAAAGATAAAGCGACCGCCCTCATTTAGATGCTGGTAAACTTGAGTGAAGACCTGACCAACATCTACTTCGTCCTCCATATAGCAAATCGAGTCTGAATAACAAGTCACCAAATCAAACTGACCAACGCCACTCAAATCCAGCATATTGCCCTGGATAAAGGGAATGTCCAAACCGGCCTCTCTGCTGCGCTTCTCTGCCAAATCCAGCATTTCCTGACTCAGATCCAGCCCCGTCACATCAAAACCAGCCTGCTTAAAATAAATAGACTGAATGCCCGTTCCACAGGCCAGCTCCAGCAGCTTTTTCTTATCCTTGGGAAAATGACGCAGGCTGAAATCCGTCCACTTCTCATACAAAGAATCATCCATAATCGCATCGTAAACCGACGCGAAGGTTTCATAAGTTGCCATACTTTTCCTTTCAAAAATAGCCCAGCCAGCAGGCTGACTGAGCCAAATTCTGCTTTCTGCCCAAGGGCAAAAAATCACTTGTTTTTTTCTTCCAATAAGGCCGCAACATCCACACCAGTTGCTTCGTGCCATAACTTTTCCAGATTGTAATGCGTCCGCATTTCCTCAGAAAAGACATGGACGACCACGCCACCCAAGTCCAAGAGAACCCAGCCACCAGCTGCGTCTCCCTCAACATGTCCAGCAGAAACACCTGCTTCAGCAGCTTTCTCACGGATATTTTCAGCGACCGCATCCAGCTGACGGCTGTTCATCGAGCTAACGATGACAAAGTAATCTGTCACAGTAGTCAGGCCTTGCAAGTCCAAAGCCACAATATCTTCTGCACGCTTCTCATCGGCCGCTTTCACGACCAGTTCTAATAATTCTTGTTCTTTCATAGTTCCTCTTTAATTTTCTTCTATTTCCTTTAAATAGCCTACAAAGGCATTGTAGGTTTCCAAGGTCTGCGGATAGATGGGTAACCCCTTATGAGCCAAATGCTCCACGGTCCTTGCTGTTTCATAGGCCACAGCTTGATTGAGCGATCGTTGAGCCAGCTCTCTAGCCTTGTCCACTCCCGGAAAGTCCCGGTTGTGCTCAATATAGTCGGCGACATAGACCACCTTGTCCAGCTCAGACATGGTGCCACTACCCACTGTATGAATCTCGATGGCTCGCAGAATCTCAGCATCTTCGATTCCTAAGTCTTCCTGAATCTTGTAAATTCCTACCATGCCATGCCAGACATTATTGCCCCAGTTTTTTAAGTCCGGATCCAGCCGGTATTTGTCAATCAAGGATAGAAAATCCTCGTCCGAGACCTTCTTAGCATAGTCGTGTAGGAGACCTGCCAGACCTGCTTTTTCGACATCAAGACCGAAGCGCTCCGCTAATTCACGGGCAGCCTTTTCCACACCTAGACAATGCCGCAGGCGCTTCTCGGGCATGACTGTTTCCATCTTAGCCAGCAAGGCATCACGACTCATACTGATATAGCTTTCATAGGTCATAGATAAAGCCCTTCTTTCTCAATATAGTCTAAGACTGGCTGAGGCAGCAGGAAATTAGGAGTCCGTCCCTGAGCCAGAAAATCCCGCACCATGCTGGAGGAAATGTCCATGAGGGGCACATCCACCCAGATAACAGGGTAAGAAGTCCCCGCCTTGTAGCGCGGTCGCTGAACACCAACAAACTGAACCAGTTCAACCAGCTCATCAATCCGGTACCACTTGGGCAGATAATCCACCATATCTGCACCGATGATAAAGTAATAGTCTGTATCTGGGTGCTGCTCTGTCAAGAGCTTCATGGTGTCATAGGTATAGGAAATCCCCTTGCGCTCCAGCTCAATAGTTTCAATCCCTAAGCCTTCAATGCCCTCAATAGCCAGCTCCAGCATTTTCAGCCGATGCTTTTCATCAATGGTCTCTTTCTTATCCACATGGGGTGGCTCGTACTCTGGCATGAGCAGGACCTGATCCAAGCCTAACTGTTGTCGGACCTGATCCGCCACGACCAAATGAGCATTGTGGACAGGGTTGAAATTCCCACCTAAAATACCAATCTGCTTGCGTTTTTTATCTTTAACTTCTGGTTCTAATTCCACCTTGGTAAAGGGGGTAAGTAATTCAATAGCCATAGGATGACATCTCCACAGAAATTTTTCCTTAAATTTGTTTTACTTTAACAGAGAGTTTGCGATTTTCCTTCTTGCTGGACTGCTTGTAGAGAATCAAGATCCGGCCAATCTTCTGCACTGTATCCACTCCGATTTCTTCTTCCAGAATCTCAGCGACCTCGTGGATATTCTCATCTGTATTCTGCAAAAGTGTAACCTTAATCAGTTCTCGAGCATCCAGTGCTTGACGGACGCTGGTTTTGATTTGGTCATTGAGTCCATTTTTCCCAATCTGAATGATAGGTTTGAGACTATGTGCCTGACTGTTGAGAAAGGCACGTTGTTTTGATGTTAGTGTCATGTTCTTCTATAAGGCTTGATACAGTTGGGACCTGCTTTTCCCCACTGTTCATAGCCTTTTCCTTCCTTATCTTAAGGGGATTTATTCACCCTTGGTTTTTTAAATAATTAAATGATGGCTTTCCGAGTGACAACCGCCACACCTTCTGGTGCCCATCCGGCTACGCGGGCAGGACCACTGACGCGAACCCAACCCAAACCTGAGAATACGATATCTGTCTTGTCCTTGATGGTAAATTCATGCTTAACCAAGGCTGGAAATTCTTCTTTTTCCTTGCCAACTGGTGGCACCAAGAGACTGCCGACATGTTTGTCATAAAATTCGCTAGCACCTTGCAACTTGGTCCGGTGGAGCTTAAGCTCATTATCAAAATAAGCTGTGAAGCCTTGCTTGTCTCCTGCCACAAAATCAAAACGGCCTAAACCACCCAAAAAGAGGGTTTGCTCAGGATTGAGCTGGTAGGTTTTGGGTTTGATTTCCTTTTTGGGACTGATGTATTTGAGATTCTTAGCAGATAGATAGTGAGCCATCTGGTGACGATGGATAATGCCTGGCGTATCATAGATATGACTGCCATCCGCCAAAGGAATCTCGATTTTATCCAGAGTCGTACCTGGGAAGCGCGAAGTCGTAATAATATCCTTGTCGCCTGTGATTTCCTGAATAATCGCATTAATCAAAGTGGATTTGCCGACATTGGTTACGCCGACCACATAGACATCACGCCCTTTACGACAGTGCTCAATCTTGTCAATCAAGTCCTTGATTGCCTGCTTGTTCTGAGCTGAGGTCAGGACTACATCGACTGGACGCAGGCCTTCTTCGTGAGCCCGCTCCGTCAGCCATTGGGTCACCTTGCTATCCTTGACCGACTTCGGCAGAATGTCCTTTTTATTCCCGACTAAGAGAACATCATTTCCTGCGACAAAACGAGGCAGTCCAGGAATGACCGAGCCATTAAAGTCAAAAATATCGACAACATTGACGACCAAGGCGTCGCTATCTCCAACTTCGTGGAGAAGCCGCAGAAAGTCATCATCCGTCAGCTGGACGTCGCTGATCTCATTATAATGGCGCAGGCGGAAACAGCGTTGACAATAGAGTTCGCCTGTCTCCAAGCCTTTTTCTAGAGCTGACTGAGGCGTGTAGCCTAGCTTGCCCTTATCTTCTGTCTGAATAGTGGCTCCGCAGCCGATACAGAGAAGTTCTTCCATGCTTAAATTCCTTTTTTGTATTGAATTGGACCGTATTTTTCATTGATCTTCTTGAGAACACGGCGTTCACGCGCCCGATTGATCTGAGTCTTGATAGAGTCGTGCTCAACCAGTGGTTTGACCAAAATCGAACGAATTCCAGCCCGATGAGCCGCCCGAATATCCGTCATGAGCTGGTCGCCCACCATGACCACTTCATTTTTTTCAAAATGAAAAAGCTTGAGCGCTCGGTCAATACCCCAAGTGAAAGGCTTCATCGCCCAGTAGACATAGTCAATTTCAAACTTTTCAACAGCCCGCTTGACCCGTTTTTTGTTATTATTGGACACTACGATAATCCGAATACCCGCGTCCCGCAAATCATGGAGCCACTTCTTCATCTCTGGGGTCCCGTCAGGATTATTCCAAGCAATCAGGGTGTTATCCAAATCCACCAAAACTGCTTTAATGCCTTGTCTTTTCAAACTCTCTACTGTCAAATCGTAAACTGCCTCGACCGCAAAGTCCGGCATATAATCTTCAATCGCCACATCTCTCTCCAAAAATTCGTATTCTCATTATTATAGCATAAAATGGGCTTTTTGGCACTCATGGTCCTATTTCTTCTAGAGTGGCTAGGTGATGTTCACTTTTCTATTTTCCAAGCAAATAAAAATAGCTTCCTAAAAGTGGAAGCTTCATTTTAAAATGGGACTAAAAATCATACTCATAAGCCAGACCAGTATCCATCTTTTTCTTTTCGTAACTTTAATTCATAAAAGCTTTGAAGTTTATAAATAATACCAGTAGCACCCTCTGTTTCATCTTTTTTAATATGAAGCACCTTAGAAAATTTCTGAAAATCCTTTTCTTCCTCACCTGGGGCGATACGAATATCGACAGATTGCCATTGACCATTTTTCTCTTCATAGCCTACTAAAGCAACTAGAAATGCTTTCCCTATCGTCTGCTCACCAGCTAAAGAGTTTGCGATATCTGCAAACAGAGCGTCATAATAGGTAGGATTAGATAGAGCAAATACTAAAATATCATCTCTCTTTAGCTTCCCATCGACACTATCTAAGGGGATTTCATCTACATGCTCCAATATCGGTAGAACAGTTTCATGTTTTAAGGAAGCGACGTGTAATGAACTGTTGTATATTGAAGCTGGATTCATAATTTTATCATAACTGTGGGCATACTCCGCAACCATACAAAGAAGGAAGATGAGACACAACGGAATACATGTAAGCGATAAAACGAGCTTTTTTCTTTTTACCAAAAAGTCAAATGAAATATAGATAGGAAAAATGGATAGAACTAACAAAATGACGAAAAAAACGCCAAATACTTTCTCAACATGACCGAAAGCAATCTCCCACAGTTTTTGATGATATAAATTTAAATATTCTTCCACTAGAGCCCCTCCTGACATACTGAAATTTCAACCTAGATATATGTAATCTTTCCAATTTTTGCACAATTATAGATTATTGTCAATTGCTTATATAATTTTATCATCTTTTAGAATTTTGGGCGCTCACAGCCCAAAGCTTACAAAAAACGTAAAACATGCTATAGTAGAATTAGTTTATTTCATTGGAGGAGAGTATGTCAGAGAGAAATCGACAATTACAGGCTGTGTCCCCTTTTTTACAAAAAGTTATTAATTGGTCTTCTATTATTGGAGCTGTTGGGACTATCGCCTTTTGTATCTGGGCTTATCAAGCCGGAGTTTTACAATCAAAAGAAACACTCTCTGCTTTCATCCAACAAGCAGGCATATGGGGACCCCCACTCTTTATTTTTTTACAAATTCTGCAAACTGTGGTCCCAATTATTCCTGGTGCTTTAACCTCAGTTGCTGGTGTCTTTATCTATGGGCATATCGTAGGAACGATCTATAACTACATCGGTATCGTCATTGGTTGCGCCATCATCTTCTACCTAGTTCGAATCTATGGCCCAGCCTTTGTTCAATCCGTTGTCAGCAAGCGAACTTACGATAAATACATCGGCTGGCTTGATGAAGGCAATCGTTTTGATCGTTTTTTCATCTTTATGATGATTTGGCCAATCAGCCCCGCAGATTTTCTTTGTATGCTGGCTGCTCTGACCAAGATGACTTTCAAGCGCTATATGATTATTATCATTCTGTGCAAACCCTTTACACTAGTTGTTTACACCTATGGCTTGACTTATATTATTGATCTCTTCTGGCAAATGGTCCCCAAATAAACAGATTAAAATTAGAAAACTAAAAGACCGAGGCAACTGTCTCCGTCTTTTTTTGTATCTTTATAAGATTCCTTTTTTTCTTTGAATGAATAAATCTTTCAGGGAAATTAACATAACAGCAGCTAGAATCATCCCCATTCCCAGAAAATCCAAGGCATAAAAATGTTCTTGCATAATTAGAAAGGCAAAGAAAACAGCAGAAATCGGCTCAATTGAAGCCAGTAAGCTTGATTTTACCGGGCCTACTAAACTCGTCCCTTTCAAGAAGACGGTGTAGGCAAAAATCGTTCCAATCACGATAATACCGAGCAGGGCAAAGAGAATGTCCAAGCGAAACTGCCATTGATGCTGAATGAGCCCACTGAAAGGGAATAACAAAAGACCTGCCATGGTCATGCCAATTCCAATGACCAACATACTGCCCCATTTCTTAATCAAATCAATGGGCAAAAGGATATAGAGCGAATAAGTAAAGGCCGAAAAGAGACCAATAAGCAAACCTTTAGGAGTCATAGAAAGCTGATTGAGCTGACCATGAGTGGCAATCAAGAAAGTCCCCCCAATCGCTAAAAACATGGAGCATACTTCGGAAACTGTTGGGGCGACCTTGTCTTTGATACAGGTGTAGGCTAAAATTCCCACAGGACATAAATATTGTAGCACTGTTGCTGTTCCTGCATTTGTCTCATGAATAGCCTCCAAATAGGCGAATTGATTAAGAAAAAGACCAAACAAGGCAAAAACAAAGATCATGACAAGTGATTGCTTATCCTTCCAGATCTGACCAAATGACTTGGGATCAGCAAAATAAGCCATCCCCATCAGAGCAAGGCCTGCCACTAATAAGCGAAAGTTGGTCAAACTCAGAGCCGAAAAGCCATGAACCATCAAATATTGGCCACTCGTTCCAGACAGCCCCCAAGCTGTCCCAGCCACTAATGTATAAATGGTCCCTCTTACTGTCTTAGACATCCTAAATCTCTCTCCTATTACTTCGTTTATTATAGCATAAACCGTAAAGAAAAATCAGCCAATTTTTGACTGATTTTCATATCATAGTTGAGCAAAAATTTATTCAGGGGACACCAAAATTTTAATCTGAGCCTTATCCTGAGTCAGCTCGATAAAGCCTTCTTGCACAATATCCTCCAGCTTAATCTTCTTGGTCACAAGCTTATCTGCAGAGAAGTAGCCCTGCTCCATCAGCTCCAGCACTTTAGGGAATATATGCCGATAGGCGATGATACCCTTGAGTGATTTTTCTTGAATGGCAAATTCATTTGGATTAATGCTAGCTTCTCGTTCCCAGATAGAAACCACCATACATTCTCCAGCCTTGTGGACAGCAGCCAAAGCTTGTCCCAGCACAACTGGCACCCCAGTTACTTCATAAGACACATCTGCTCCACCACCCGTTAAACGCTGGATAGCAGCTACCACATCTTCACCTTCTTCTGGTCGCACAATGATGGCCCCAAGCTCCTCTGCTTTTGCTTGGCGCTCTGGAGATAACTCGACACCATAAATCTTAGAGGCACCGGCCGCCCGCAAAGCCTCTACAATCAAGAGCCCGATTGGTCCCAAACCAAATACAACTGCTGTATCGCCCGTCTTAAGAGCTGACTGACGAACTGCATAAACTGCCACAGCAGCAGGCTCTGTCAAGGCTGCCTGCTCATAGCTAAGACTATCTGGAACTTTGTGAACAATGTCTCCATCCAAAACACAATATTTGGCAAAACCACCATCAGCCGCCAAACCGACAAAGTTTAGATTGGGGTCCAGATTGTAATCACCGACAAGATTATGCTTGGCTAAAATAGGCTCAACTGTTACCCGATCGCCAACCTTGACCCGTTTTACGTCACTTCCAACCTCAACAATTTCCCCAGCAAACTCATGTCCCAAGGTTACAGGCGCTTTCTGTCCAGAGTAGACATGCTCTGTTTCTGTCGGAATAAAAATTGGTCCGTCCAAGTATTCATGCAAGTCAGTACCACAGATTCCTGTAAACTTGACCGCAATCTTGACCTGATGAGGTTTGACTTCCGGTACATCCACCTCTTCAATGCGAACATCTTTAGCGCCATACCAACGAGCAGCTTTCATTTTTGTCATAAAAATACCTCGCTTTATAAATGATCAGCTCAATTGTAAGCCTTTTCAATTTTCTTGTCAAATGATTAACAGAATCTCAGAAAAAAAGTTTTAATTTTAAAAATTTGATACTTCTAATCAAATCACTTTATTTGTTATAACCATAGTAGAGACAAAAAATCAGTCACTTCTGACTGATTTTTTCTATGATTTAGAAACTGTTAAATTCCGCTCCTGCTGCAATTTGGGAATATTAACCCTCTATTTCAAGAAGTAAATAAGGTAAGCCTAAGATAGTCCCAAGAATTCCAAGCATAACACGAATTCCAGAAGCTTTAACAAGTACCTTTTGGCCATTTTTTACTTGAATTTTATGAGATTTCATAAAACTTTGTCCAACCTGTAGCTCAATACTGTCTCCCTCAAATGACAGAGTTTTGCTTTCATTATTTGAAAGTTTATCTACAAGTTCACCATTAAGATATACCGCTACTTTTTGAGCAACACCAACCATACCCGTATCACGCGTAATTGTAATTTCCGACATAACTAACTCCTTTAATTTTTATCTATTCTATCATATCGGATATTTCAAGAAAAAGCAAAAAACCAGCCTCACGACTGGTTTTCTACTTATTTCTATAGTTTTTCCAACTCTTCATTGAGCAGTTTTTGTGCTACTTGTGGGTTGGCTTGGCCCTTGGTTGCTTTCATGAGCTGACCGATCAGGGACTTAGCCGCATTCTTATTGCCACCCTTATAGTCATTGATAGCTTTTTCGTTGTTGGCAAATACTTCTTGGATGATTGGCAGAAGCTGGGCAGGGTCTGAGATTTGAATCAGGCCTGCTTTTTGTACATATTCCTTGGCAGAGCCACCATTTTTAGCCAGATGGACAAAGACCTTCTTAGCAATCTTAGAGGAAATCGTCCCGTCTGCAATCAGAGCAATCATCTCAGTCAGGTTCTCAGGCGTTAGCTCAATCTCAGAGATGGTCTTGCCTTCAGCATTGAGATATTGGGCCACATCTCCTTGGAGCCAATTAGAGACAGCCTTAGCGTCACCGCCTGCCGCAACAGCAGCTTCAAAGAAGTCTGACACAGCCTTGGTCGCTGTCAACTGCTTAGCATCGTAGTCAGATAGACCGTAGTCGCCCACATACTTGGCACGGCGTTCTTTTGGAAAAGCTGGCAGACTGCTGCGCACTTGCTCAATCCAAGCATCTTCAATCTCAAAGATAGGCAGATCAGGCTCTGGGAAGTAACGGTAATCTGCTGAACCTTCCTTGACCCGCATAAGCAGAGTTTCGCCAGTTGCTTCGTCATAACGACGGGTTTCCTGACGAATTTGACCACCACTGCGTAGGATTTCTGCTTGACGTTTTTCCTCAAATGCTAGACCCTTGCGGACAAAGTTGAAGGAGTTAAGGTTTTTCAGCTCAGTCTTGGTACCAAACTCTTCTTGGCCGTAAGGACGGATAGAAATATTGGCGTCAACCCGCATGGAGCCCTCTTCCATCTTGACATCAGAAATGCCCGTGTACTGGATAATTTCCTTGAGAGCAGTCAGATAGGCATAAGCTTCTTCTGGACTGCGCATATCCGCTTCGGATACGATCTCAATCAGTGGAACTCCTTGACGGTTGAGGTCCACATAAGAGTAGCCATCGCTGCCGTGGGTATTCTTTCCTGCATCTTCTTCCAAGTGGGCCCGCTCAATACGGATTTTCTTGGTTGTACCGTCTTCTAGCTCAATTTCAATCCAGCCATTGTAGCCAATGGGCTCATCAAACTGAGAAATTTGATAGGCTTTTGGATTGTCCGGATAGAAGTAATTCTTGCGGTCAAAGTGCATCTTCTGGTGAATATCCATGTTCAAGGCCAGAGCAGCCTTGATACCATAGTCAATGACCCCCTTGTTCATAACAGGCAGGACACCTGGGAAGGACCAGTCGATGATATTGGTGTTGGCATTAGGATCTTCACCGAAGTGAGCTGGAGCTGGTGAGAAAATTTTTGAATTGGTCTTCAATTCAACATGGACTTCCAGTCCGATAACTGTTTCAAAGTTCATTATTTTTCACCTCCAAAGATAACTGGCTGCTGTTTGTGGTAGTCAGTCGTCGCTTCAAACGCTGCGGCTGCCTGATAGATGGTCGCTTCATCGAAGTGGTTACCAATCAACTGCAGGCCGACAGGAAGACCATCTGCAAAGCCAGCTGGGATTGAAATACCCGGCAGACCAGCCAAATTGACTGGAATGGTCAAAAGGTCAGCCAGATACATGGCCACTGGATCTTGGTTTTGACTGCCTAAGTCATATGCTACTGTTGGTGCAGTTGGACCTAAGATCAAATCATATTTTTCAAAAACCTTAGCAAAATCTTGCATAATCAAGGTCCGAACCTGACCAGCTTTCTTGAAGTAAGCATCATAATAACCAGATGACAAGCTGAAAGTACCCAGCATGATCCGACGTTTCACCTCTTCACCAAAGCCTTCGCTACGAGATTTGACATAGACATCTTCTAGATTTTCAATGCCTTCTGCGCGGTAGCCATAGCGAATACCGTCAAAACGTTGCAGGTTAGAGCTGGCTTCAGAGGAAGCAATGATATAGTAAACAGCCACGCCGTACTTGCTGTGAGGCAGGCTAACTTCTTCAACGATAGCTCCCAAGCTTTCCAAGTGCTTCGCCGCTGCTAAAATCGTTTCCTTGACCTTGCTGTCAATTCCCTCACCCATATATTCCTTAGGCAGGGCAATCTTCATTCCCTTGATGTCTTGGCCAATCTTGCTGGTAAAGTCTGGCACTGCTTCTTGTGATGATGTAGAATCCTTAGGATCATTACCAGAAATAACATTCAGAAGCTGTGCATTTTCCTTAACCGTTTGAGAGAAAGGCCCAATCTGGTCTAAAGAAGAACCAAAAGCAATGAGCCCAAAACGAGAAACCCGTCCGTAGGTTGGCTTGAGGCCGACTACACCGTTAAAGGAAGCAGGCTGGCGAATAGAACCACCAGTATCAGAACCCAGTGATAGACGGACCTGACCAGAGGCAACAGCTGTCGCTGAACCACCAGATGATCCACCAGGAACCTTGCTGCTGTCCCAAGCATTCTTAGTCGTCTTAAAGTAAGAGTTTTCGCTGGAACCGCCCATGGCAAACTCGTCCATGTTGGTCTTCCCAACGATAATCATATCCTTACCGTAAAGCTTCTCCACGCTGGTCGCATCGAAAATCGGCTTATAGTTGTAGAGCATTTTAGAGGCAGCTGTTGTCAAAATCCCCTTGGTTGAGATATTATCCTTGACTGCTAGCGGAATTCCGCTCATGAGATTGTCAGCATCAATGCCCTTGGCATCTAGAGCCGCAGCCTGAGCCAAAGCCTCCTCTTCGCTAACAGTAATGAAGCTGTCTACAGCTCCTTCACGTTCTTTGATATCCGCCAAAGTTGCCTGAGTTAACTCTACCGCAGAAATTTCTTTCTTGACCAGCAAATCATGCAACTCTTCAATAGTCTTGTGATTAAAAGTCATTAGGCATCTCCTCCGTCATCTAGGATGGCAGGCACTTTGATGTACCCCCGCTCTTTTTCAGGCACATTTTGGAAAAGCTCTTCCCGATTCCAGCCTGGCTGAGCCACATCTTCTCGCATATAGTTGATATTGGCAGCTACATTAGAAGTGAAAGGCACACCCTCTGTATCTACTTCATTGAGCAATTCGACCATGTCGACAATCTTAGACAAAGTCGTTGCAAACTCAGCTGTTTTTTCTGGTGAGAAAGCCAGTTTTGACAACTTAGCCACGTGACTTACTTCTTCTTGAGTAATCTTCATCTCTGATTCCTTTCGTAGAATATGTGAGTTTTAGCGACTGAAAATAAGAATTTGAGTTGAGTTCTTTATTTCCAGAGCTTAGCTCACCTTCGATTTGATAGGCTAGAGGACACCGATTTTTTAGCATCCACTAACTCCTTTCTTGGGCTTATTCCTGCTATCTTTCAGGAATTCGCATCATTTCATTTTACCATATTTGGCTCTATTTCTTCAATTCCAAATGCAATTCTTTTACCTGTCTTTGGTCAACCAGACTCGGACTTTCCAGCATAGGATCAAAGCCTGTACCATTTTTTGGAAAGGCGATGACCTGGCGAATATTTTGCTCTCCAGCCAAGATCATAACTAAACGATCCAATCCTAGAGCTAAACCACCATGTGGCGGGAATCCGTATTCCAAGGCTTCCAAGAAGAAACCAAAGTCACGTTCATAGTCTTCTCGGCTCATGCCTAAAAGCTTAAACATAGCTTCCTGAGCCTTCCGATCATGAATCCGCAGACTTCCTCCGCCAATCTCATAGCCGTTCAAGACGATGTCATAAGCATGACTACGGAATTGACCTGGCTCCTGTCCATCTTCAAAAATTCCCTGTGTGAAAGGATGGTGCATAGCTTGATAGCGGTTTTGATCTTCATTCCATTCCAGCAGTGGCCAATCTACAACCCAGAGGAAATGAAGCAGACTCGGATCAATCAAGTCTAAAGCTTTTGCGACTTCTAGACGAAGATGTCCCAAGGCTTCCTGAGCTCGACGCTTCTTGGCCATGACTAGCAGGATGAGATCTCCATCCTTGGCCTCAAAACGTGTCAGTAACTCCTGACTTTCAGCTTCAAAGGTGCTAGCCAAATCCCCAACTAACTGGCCATTTTCAACCTTGAGGCTGGCAAAACGGCTACAACCAAATTCCTTCATTTCCTGATAGTAGTGACTTAGTTGCTTTTTGCTAAAAGCACTAGCCGCATCTGGCACACAGATTCCCATCACTTCCTCTTGGTTATCCAAGGCTTTCTTGATAAGAAGCGATTCATTTGCTTGGCACAAATCCGTCAAATTCTTCAGCTCTAAACCAAAGCGTGTATCTGGCTTATCAGAGCCGAAACGACTCATAGCCTCTTCATAGCTGATAGTCGGAAAAGCTTCTGTCAACTCTAAACCATGAGTTTTCTTGACAACAGCCTTGAGCATAGCTTCAACCAGAGCTCGGATTTCTTCCTCGCTGGCAAAACTCAACTCCAAATCCACCTGGGTAAACTCTGGCTGACGATCGCCTCGCAAGTCTTCGTCACGGAAGCATCGAACAATCTGATAATAGCGCTCAAGGCCAGCTCCCATCAGTAACTGCTTGAGCATCTGCGGGCTCTGTGGCAAGGCGTAAAATTGATTTTTAAAGATCCGACTAGGAACTAAGAAGTCTCTAGCACCTTCAGGAGTTGACTTAGTCAGATAAGGCGTCTCCACTTCCAAAAAGTCTAAACCATTCAAATATTCTCGAATAGTTGAGGTGACCTGATGACGAACTTTAAGGTTATGTGTCATCTTCTCACGGCGCAAGTCCAGGTAGCGGTATTTCTGACGCAGGTCTTCCCCTGTATGAGCATGCTGATCTAGCTCAAAAGGCAGGGCCTTGCTACTAGCAATGACTTCAATCCTTTCAGCCCTCAGCTCTACCTGACCAGACTTAATGGCCTTATTAACAAAACGCTCTTCACGCTGAACTACTTGTCCAGTCACTGCAATAAGATCTTCCTTGCCGATTTCTTCCAGCTTAGCAAAATCTTCAATCTCACCGCTAACAAAAACCTGAAGCAAGCCCTCACGGTCCCGCAACTCAATAAAGGCCAGCTTACCGTGATTGCGGATATTGGCCACCCAGCCTTGTGCTGTCATAGTCTGTCCGACCTGCTCTAAACCATAGTTTCCGATAAAAATTTCTTTCATCTCTTCCTCTTTCTTTATACTCTCATTTCGTAAAAACTTCTTTTTCTATATTCTTGATTGCCTATACCGAAGTACACAAAGCTATTATAGAAATCCATTATCAATTTCCCTGATGGTTGATCAAAAAGCCTTGGATCGAACTTTATTTTCTATTTTGAATGAAATCTTAGAGATATAGAAAAAACCACAGCTTCCTCTGTAAAACAGACGAAAACCGTGGTACCACTGTTATTTGCCACCTAAGAAGGTAGCCTCTAAGCTCGTAACGTGAGCAACGTTTGCGCTTTATCACGCAAAAGATTATGAAACATGTTCTTCGAATTGTGCTTTCTTGGCGCTGCTCTCAGCTTCCAGCGCTCTCTGTGCAAGTTAGCATACCTACTCTGTTTCTCTTTTACTTTTAAATTGTTTCTATTATAGTCGAACCTAGTACATTTTGCAAGTGATTGAGGGCAAATTTGTGATTTTCCTCTGAAATCGAAGCAACAGCCGGCTCTATCACTTGGATATGATAGCCTAAATTGTAGGCATCAATTGCCGTATGCATAACGCAAATATCCGTCAAGACTCCTGTCAAAATGACCGTATCTACATGTCTTTCTCTCAAGCGAATATCTAAATCCGTCCCAGAAAAAGCAGAATAGTGGCGCTTATCCATCCAAAAGACCCGAGAGTCTCCTTTATGTTTCTCATAGAAATCAGCCAAAGGCCCATACAAGTTTCGACCACTAGTTCCCTTGATATTGTGGGGTGGAAAAAGCTTGCTTTCAGGATGAAAGGCATCGTTCTCATCGTGGGCATCAATAGTAAAGAAGATATAATCCCCACGCTCAAAGGCTTCTTCAGTCACTTGTGCAATGGCTTCAGAAATTGCCTGAGCAGGAGCTCCGGCTGTCAACTTTCCCTCGTCTGCCACGAAATCAACTGTATAATCAATGGAAATTAGCGCTTTTGCCATCAGTAGTCCCTCTTTTTAATTTCCTCAAAAACATCTGGAATCAACACTTTCAGATAGGTCCCTTTCATTCCCAAAGAACGACTCTCAATGATCCCAGCACTCTCTAACTTACGCAAGGCATTGACAATAACAGACCGCGTAATTCCAATACGGTCAGCAATGACTGAAGCTGTCAAATGCCCTTCATTTCCATTCAGCTCTCCTAGGATAGCTGAAACAGCCCGTAATTCTGAATAAGACAAAGTATTTACTGCCATTGTCACTGCTGTACGACGACGGATATTCTTTTCATCTTCTTCTCTTTGGAAATTCAATAACTGAATGCCCACAACGGTACTTGATATTTCGACTAAGACCAAATCATCATTATCAAATTTCTCATCATTTCGCCAAATAATCAAGGAACCCAAACGAATCCCTGAAACATGAATAGGTGCAATGGTTGTCAAACCATCTGGAAAATCCGACTGAGTCTCAACCGGAAAAATGGATAATTCATGCTCAACTGGCAAATTAGCTTCTGTATCATAAATTAAATTAGCAGAACGAATATAATCATCTGGGAACATTTTAGTTTGGTAGAAGGCCTCTACACGGTCATTATTTGTTTTGTACCGCATAAAGTAACCCAACAAACGCCCCTTGCTATTAACAATACAAGCATTACAGTCCATAATTTCTGCCAACTGTCTTGTAATGTCATTGTATGGCAACTCTTCTTGAAGCTGCTCTTCAGAGCGCTTCAAAATAGATGTAATTTTTCTTGTTTTTTCTAATAAATGTGCCATAAGTCACCTCGTATTTAGTCCGATTGATTATATCATAAATTGACAGAAATTTCAATAATTATCTGAAAATTGCCTATTGAATAATAATTCTTTACAATTTATCCCAAAAACGATTTTAGTTCCTTCAAAACCAACATATTTTTGAAAACAGCGCGAGGTCCTGATTTAAATTTATTGGGATTTCAATGCTTCTTTTTGTGAAAAATAAAAGGAAGTTAGGGTTTTAACTTACCCTAACTTCCGGCCTATTATCTTGTTTGCTATATCTATAGTTTTTTCAAAAAATCTAGTTTTTACTCTCTTTTTTATACTTCCAGACCAGCAATGTAAAACCAGATACCAAAGCGAGAATTCCGCTCATCATCGCCCAGACCGAAAGTCTGCTTCCTGTATTCGGCAATTTTGCAGAGCCTACAGAGTCCTGCATAGAATGATTCTCACTGGGATCAGATGACATCGCTAACCCTATGCTAGCATCCGCTTTGCGAGTAGCAACTCCTTTAACGATCGGCTCCTCTTTCGTTTTCACTAGCGGATCTGAGCCAGATTCTTGCGTCTGCATTTCCTCACTTGGATTAGACTGGACTGGACCATTCAAGCGCTTCTCTGTCTGATCCAAAATATTTCGATAGTGATCATCGCGTTTTTGTTTCTCTTGAGCTTGGAGTTGAGCAGCTAAACTGTTATAAACTTTCTCTGCTTGGGCCTGAGCAGCTTTCAGCTCTGATAGAGTCTGCTGTTTAGCGGCTAGATCGCTAGTCTTATCAGCTAAATCCTTCTCAGCTGCTGCCAGATTGGCTTGTGCTTGTTCCAGATTCGTTTGAGCATCCTGCAGGTTAGCTAAATTCTTTTGGGCTTGATCCAAAGCGGTCTGAGCTTGAGCAGCTGCCGCTTGGGCGGCTTCACGCTTGCTTCTAGCTTGTTCCAAAGCCTGATTGGCCTGAGCCAACGCATTTTCTTCTTGAGCTAGTCTATCTCTGGCTACAGCTTGGGCGGCCTGAGCAGCCGACAAAGTCTCTTGAGCTTTTGAGAGGGCAGCTGCCTTATCTGCCTGATCCGAACTCGCAAGATTCAGAGCCTCTTGAGCCCTAGATAATTTTTCTTGATTCTTTTCTAATTCCTGTTTAGCACTTGCCAGGGCGGCTTGGGCAGTTGCAAGCTCCATAGGCGCTTGCTTGGCTTCATCTAATTGTTTCTGCGCTGCCTGCACCGCAGTCACAGCCTGGTCATAAGCATCTTGAGCTGCTGTCTTTTCTGCTTGTGCTTGATCATGAGCGCTTTTAGCTTGATCATAGGCAGCCTGAGCCTGGGCCAAAGCTTGCGGATCACTAGGAGTAGAATTTCCACTGGCTGTTAAAGGTGTAGCATCAAAGTTATTTTTTGTCGCATATTTAACTTGATCTTCAGAAACCATAGTGAAATGAGCTACCGTGATATCACTCTCCATAGAGAAATCAACGCCTAGATAATTTTTCTGGCTTCCTGTATTAAGTCCAGAAATTGATTTGGCATGGACCCATTCATAGCCATTATACATAAATTCAACAAGAGAGAAGTAGATGTCGCGCTTCATATCTGCCACACTCATCTGAGCTGTATTAGCTCGCCAGATATAGGCATTTTCGTAGTATTGAAGCCCTTGTTGCTCTTGCTCAGAAGTAGTCGTGACCAATCCATATTCACGAGCTACCCGATTTATCCCCCAAGTATCATGGTGATAGCGATTCATCAAATCCCAGTTCCAATTATCATTTCTGTATGCTTGGGAAACCTTGTCAGCAAACTCTAATGATGATGGCGTTAGTAAGTTTTCCCCCGTTCCCATTTGAGCACGCAATTGGTTAATTAATTCTGAAGCAAACTGCGATAACTCTCTACGAACCTCATAAGGAATATTATTGGTATCATACATTTTAGTGCTATCATTCGGATCTGCTATGTAGTTATTGTAAGATTTGGCCCTATCGTTAACTGCTGTCAACGTTGCTTCAATCTGACTGATTTGAGATTGCGGTGTATTTGGATCAGCCAACTGTTTCAATGCGGCAATATACTCCGGCGTCATGTAAAGCCTGTTTTTGTTGTTAGAAACAGAAGGTTTCAGACTGTCATTTTCAGTAGCCTGGGCTGCTTCCAAATTTGCCTGTGCCTGACTGAGCTTAGCTTGAGCTTCAGCTTCCTGAGAACTTGCTTTATCCAAAGTTTGTTTAGCCTTTTCAGCATCAGAGTCTGCCTGAGCTTTATTTGAAACAGCCTGATCAATTTTTTCTTGACGCTGACTATCTGATTGCTCAGCCTTGTTCACTTCCTCTTGTGCCTTATTGACAGCCACCTGACTATTGGCCACATCTACTTTTGCTTGTTCAAGATTTGCAGAAACTTCTGCACTCGATCCTGCTTGAGTTTTTTGGGCCTGTTCCAAATCAGCTTGAGCCTGATTAACCTTTTCGTCTTCCTTTTTCAGAGCTTCTTTGGCCTCTTGAGTTTTTTGAGCTTGAGAGTTTGCCTGATTCTGACTTTTATCCAGTTCAGTTTGACTTGCTTGAGCTACTTTTTCTGCTTCCTTCACGGCTTCCGTTTGATTAGTTACAGCCTCTCTTGCCGCTTCTTTAGTAACAGAAGAGGCTTGAGTCCCTTCTTCAGCAGTTTTAACTGCCTCTTTTGCCAGCTCAGCATTCGCTTTGGCAGTTTCTACGGATTTTTCCGCTTCCTTGACCGCTGCTTCCTCTTCTTTGACCTGCTCATTCTTTTGATCTAAGCTGTCTTTAGCAGCATCAACTTCAGCCTTATTAACTGCTGAAACAGCTTGGGTATTTGTCCCTTGATCAGTCGTATCTTCTGGCGCAGGCTTGCCTTCTGTCACTTGATCAGCTTTGGCCTCTTTGGCAAAGAGCAAAGACAAAGCAAGGGCACCAACAGAAAATGCACTCAGCATTTTTTTAAACATAAAAACTCTCCTTTGTGTTTAAATCTTTTCATCATTAGTAAAATAATGATGGAATTATTCTACCATCTTTAGATTTGACAGAAAAGTGGGGGTGAGGTTTATTTGGACCTCAAACAAGAGAATAGAAAATTTTGTCATTAAAATGTTACATAAAAAATATATGAAAACTTGATAAAAACAAACATAATTTCCACTCACATTTTTTTAGATCTGCTTTTATGTCATTTATTTCATTTTTTTAACAATTTTAAAATTAGAACTATTTAACTTAAAAAGTTAATTTAGAAACCATCTGATTCAGTAATTTAGGCTTATTCCATTTAAGCAACAAAAAAAGAAGAACATTTCATTCTTCTTTTCACTTTTATTAACTCAATTAGCGCCGGTATTGTTGCAAGAAACGAGTCATTTTTTCTTGCACTTGGGCTAACTCATCCACACGAGGCAAATATACAATCCGGAAATGGTCAGGATCTTTCCAATTGAAGCCACGGCCATGAACTAGCAGAATTTTTTCTTGTTTTAAGAAATTTAAAACAAACTGCTCATCATCATCGATCTCATACATTTCGCGATCAATCTTAGGAAAAATGTATAGACCTGCCTTAGGCTTGACGGCAGAAAGACCCGGGATGTCATTGATAGCTTTATAAATGAAGTTACGCTGTTCGTAGATACGACCGCCCGGCAACAATAACTCATCTACAGACTGATGCCCTCCCAATGAAGTTTGAACCACCTGTTGGGAAAGAACATTGGAACAGAGACGCATATTGGATAACATATTCAATCCTTCAATATAGCCTTGAACATGCTTCTTAGGACCTGACAACGCCATCCAGCCAACCCGGAAGCCAGCAATGCGGTGAGATTTTGACAAACCATTCATACTAACACAGAACAAATCAGGCGCTAGGCTTGCAATAGCTGTATGCTTCTCACCGTCCATAACCAAACGGTCATAGATCTCGTCCGCGAAGATAATCAAATCATTCTGACGGGCAACTTCAACAATGTCTTCTAACACTTCCCTCGGATACAGGGCTCCTGTTGGGTTATTTGGATTAATCACAACGATAGCTTTGGTGTTTGAAGTAATTTTTGATTTAATGTCATCAATATCTGGATACCAATCCGCTTCTTCATCACAAAGATAATGAACTGCATTTCCTCCAGCTAGGCTTACTGCCGCTGTCCACAATGGATAATCCGGCATAGGAACCAGAACTTCATCTCCATTGTCTAGCAGGCCTTGCATAGACATTACAATCAGCTCACTGACACCATTTCCTAGGTAAATGTCTTCAATTCCAACGTTAGGAATATTTTTGAGCTGGCAATATTGCATAATAGCCTTCCGAGCTGAGAACAATCCCTTAGAATCAGAATAGCCTTCACTACTACGAGCATTGATAATCAAGTCATGAATGACTTCATCTGGAGCTGTAAAGCCAAACTCAGCCGGGTTTCCAGTATTTAAACGCAAAATCCGTTCACCATTCGCTCGCATACGCATAGCTTCTTCGAGGACTGGGCCACGAATATCATATGCTACATGCTCTAGTTTGACAGATTTATTGTATTCTTTCATTTTGAACTCCTCGTTTCAATCAATCGTCTTATTATAACTCAATTTTTCTCAAAAATCCAAAAAATATCACAAAAATATTGATAGAAAAAATGATTATAAATTCCTATAAGGGGAGCTCTTTGCTCTTCGTTCAGCTATTTGAGCCTTGATTTCTTTTCATTTTTTAACGAGAATTTCTCCCCTTCTTACCGAAAATTGCTTTACTTCTTTCATGAAAAGGTTTACAATATAAATATAAGAGAATTTTCAGCAAGGATTGGAACTCTTAAAACAATCTTCATATTTTATGAAATAGAATTCAAGTTGAAAGCCAGGTTTTTCTTAACCATCGTTTTCAACAGGTTCCTAAACTACTGAAACTTTCTTAGCATCTTTATGGAGGTAGGCTTATGTTACAAAAATATGAAAATATTCTAGTTGCAATTGACGGTTCCCGTGAAGCAGAATTGGCATTTGAAAAAGGGGTTAATGTTGCCCTTAGAAACAAATCTCGCTTAACCATTGCTCATGTTATTGATACCCGTGCTCTTCAAAGTGTATCAACATTTGACGCTGAAGTATATGAAGAACTACAGGAAGATGCAAAGAAATTAGTCGCAGGCTATGAAAAGAAAGCTCGTGAGGCTGGTGTTGGTGATGTTGTTACTGTAGTTGAACTTGGAAATCCTAAAACTTTACTAGCAACAGAAATTCCAGATGAACAAAAGGTTGACTTAATCATGGTTGGAGCAACAGGTCTCAATGCTTTTGAGCGCTTATTGGTCGGTTCTTCATCTGAGTATATCCTACGCCATGCTAAAGTTGACTTGCTCGTTGTCCGTGATAGCGAAAAAACCTTATAGACATTTTGTTTTAGACATAAAAAAACTGAGTTGATCTCAGTTTTTTTCTTTGGAAGCACAATTTTTTTCGTAGGCTTTTATCTGTCTTTCTAATTCTTCTTTAATGGCGGGTTCTGGCGCGTATTTCTCTTCCCAATCATCCGGCTTTAAAATTTTATGAGTTACTGGATCAAAATGGGCTTTACCGTCAGGGAAAATTTTACCCATATTGGCTTGATGGACAATTGTAAAAAGGCGCTCTGGGTCCACCCCCATTAAAACAAAACTTCCATAAGTAAAGTAGAGTGTATCAATCAAGGCATCTACTTGACCAACTAAAGAAATCTCTGCTGGATTCTTCCCCTTAACCTTAGTAGCTGCCTTGTCTAGAGCATCGTGCAAGTGGGCAACTGCCTCGTCAAACTCTTCTTCTGAACTACTTGAAGCACGCAAAAATTCCACTAATTCTTCAAGTTTAAAGGCTGCCCGATGGCGAGCTCCTTCAGGCGTCCATGCGATCGGTTCTTCCTGAGTCTTCTTATCCATGACTCCATGAAATTCTTTAACCTTATTAAAATGATGGTCACTACTAGTAAAGACTTTCTCACTTGCTAAAATACCAAAATGCTCCAAGGCTTTATGAATCCCGTCTTGACTATTGCTGGTCGTTGTATGCTTGGCAACTTCTTTAACCTTACTGGTTCCATTTCCCATTGCAATTGACATTCCTACTCCCGACAGCATTTCAAGATCATTGTCTGAATCTCCGAAAGCCATCACTTGGTTAATATCAAAGCCATATTCTTTTCCTACACTCGCAATACCCTGCAACTTTGAGGTATCCCCATTGATGATGTCTGCCGCATAAGGACTAGAACGAGTAAACTTCAAATCTGGGAAATATTCCTCCATAGCCTGAGTTTCTTCAGGTGTAGCCAACATCACCACTTGATAAATGGGCTCTCGCGAAATATCTAACAGATCGTCTTTCTGTTGTGGAAGAGCTTTACTAACAACCCTGTTAAAGCCATGACTAATATAACGTGCAAAACCTTTAGGCACAAAGCGGCTACTCCACTGAGAGAATTTGCTCATGCCAAAGCGCATAATATGACTGCCAACCATATCTGTTTCTGTTCCAAGAGCAATTTCCTTTTTATGCTTTTTGGCATAATCAATGATTTCTCGAAGACTAGACTTATCAATAGGGGTCGCAGAAATAACCTTTTCCTTTGAAAATATATACTGGCCATTATAGGTAACTGCAAAATCCAAATCCAAATCTTTCATGAAAGATTGAACGAAAAAGGGACCTCTTCCTGTGGCCAAACCGACAAAAATACCTTGTTCTTTCAGACTCTGAATAGCCTGCTCTGTTGATTTGAGGACAGTTCGGCTGTCATTGACCAGGGTACCATCAATATCAAAAAAAACAGCTTTTACTTCCATACTTCTTATTCTTTCCTTTTATGATAAAATAAATTATAACACAATTTGGAAAGAAGCTCATCTATGAACAAAAAAATATTGGTATTGCATACTGGTGGCACCATTTCTATGCAAGCTGATGGAACTGGTAAAGTCGTAACAAACGACGAAAATCCTATGAATCATGTTACTGTCCCCTTGGAAGGCATCCAAGTTACAGCTCTCGATTTTTTCAATATCCCTAGCCCCCATATGACACCAGAACATATGCTTCGACTCTATAAAAAAATCAAAACCTCTTCTAAGGATTTTGATGGAGTCGTCATTACCCACGGGACCGATACCCTTGAAGAAACAGCATATTTCCTAGACACTATGGAAATCCCTGACATCCCAGTCGTCCTCACAGGTGCCATGCGTAGTTCAAATGAGCTAGGTAGCGACGGAGTCTATAATTATCTTTCAGCTTTACGTGTAGCTGCTGACCAGAAAGCTCACGGTAAGGGCGTCTTAGTCGTTATGAATGATGAAGTTCACGCTGCCAAATACGTTACCAAGACTCATACCACAAATGTCAGCACCTTCCAAACTCCAACCCACGGCCCCCTTGGACTTATCATGAAACAAGAGGTTCTATATTTTAAAACAGCTGAGCCACGTGTTCGTTTTGACTTAGACAAGATCACCGGCTGTGTCCCTATTATCCCTGCCTACGCTGGCATGAAGACTGAATTACTAGATATGCTTGATTATAGTCAGCTAGATGGTTTGATTATTGAGGCTTTTGGAGCAGGTAACCTCCCTCAGGAAGTCGCTGAAAAATTAACCTTTTTCATTAAGCAAGGAATCCCTGTTGCCTTGGTTTCTCGCTGCTTTAACGGTATTGCTGAACCTGTCTATGCCTATCCTGGTGGTGGTGTACAGCTTCACGAATCCGGTGTCTATTTCATCAAAGAACTAAATGCACCTAAGGCCCGTCTTAAACTCCTCATTGCTCTCAATGCAGGACTTTCAGGCCAAGAACTAAAAGAGTATCTAGAAGGATAAACAAAAACCAGCCGAGATTAAATCTCGACTGGTTTACTATTTTTCATCAGGATTATGAAAGGAGGGGTAATGAAAAATAGATGTTCTACCTACTTACTACCGTATGTAGAAAAAATCTTTTCCGAATCCTTGAAAACTTTTTTATAATCTACGTGAATATTTACTGTCATGATCAATACCTCTTTTCTTTTGATTGACTTTATTATAGGCAGTAAAACTTAAGACATTCTTATAAAAAACTTTCAAGAAGCTTAATCCAAATAATCTTGTTTATCTAAATGAAGAGCCACTAGATGCCAGTTAGGATCCCTCCTCCATTCTTTATTCTGCACAATTTGGCTAGCTACCTTTCTCGCTTCTTCCAAGATAGGGTAGTCCTCTACGATATCAGCCACTTGAAATTCAGGAATACCGGACTGACGGGTTCCAAAAATCTCTCCTGAACCACGCATTTTTAAATCTTCTTCAGCAAGTACAAAGCCATCTGTCGTTTCCGTCATGATTTTCATACGTTTCTTACCGGACTCTGTTTTTGGATTTGCGATAAGAACGGCATAGGATTGCTTATCACCACGCCCCACACGCCCGCGCAACTGATGGAGCTGGCTGAGACCAAAACGATCAGCATCCATGATGACCATAATCGTTGCATTGGGCACATTAACACCCACTTCAATGACTGTTGTGGACACTAAAATATCTACTTCTTTATTCTTGAAGTCCTGCATAATAGCCTCTTTTTCGTCACTCTTCATCTTCCCATGAAGGAGAGAGACTCGGGCATCTCCTCCAAAGTAAGCTTGCAGTTCTTCTTCTAAGTCAATAGCATTTTTTAGATCCAGAGCTTCTGATTCCTCAATCAAAGGAGAAATAAAATAAACCTGAGCTCCCTTTACTAATTCTTTTTTTATCCAATCGAGTACGATCTCGAGTTGCTCATGCTTGACCCAACGGGTAATAATGGGCTTTCGTCCCGCCGGCATTTGATCAATAATGGACACATCCATATCCCCGAAAGCCGTAATGGCCAAAGTTCTGGGAATGGGAGTAGCAGTCATCATGAGAACATCAGGATTATCTCCTTTTTCTCGTAAGATACGACGCTGAGCAACCCCAAAGCGATGCTGTTCATCTACAATAACCAACCCTAGATGATGGTATTGAACACCATCTTGGATCAAAGCATGGGTCCCAATTACCATATCTACCTGACCAAGCTCTATAGTCAGCAAAGTCTCTTTACGCTCAGCTGCTTTCATACTACCGGTTAATAAGGCTAGTTTTAAATCAGGAAAGAGCTGACTGAGGCTTTCAAAATGCTGCTCAGCCAAAATTTCTGTTGGAACCATTAAAGCCGATTGGTAGCCAGCTGTATGCACAGCATACATGGCCAAACCAGCCACTACTGTCTTCCCACTTCCAACATCTCCCTGTAAGAGTCGGTTCATGTGAGCAGGCGACTTCAAATCAGACAAAATTTCAGTCAAAGCTCTCTCCTGAGCTCCTGTCAGAGGAAAAGGTAGCTGACTTTTTTTCTCTTGTAGCTGCTCTTCCTGCCAATCCAGTACCAAACCATTGCTGACATCCTTCGTTTCCATTTTAAGCACCTGAAGTTGCATTTGGAAATAGAACAATTCTTCGAATTTTACACGACGTAGCGCCTGTTTGTATTCTGCCAAATCTTTTGGAAAATGCATGGCCCTCACTGCTTCTGCTCGAGACAGCAAGTGGTAGCGTTCCAACAAGACCTGGGGTAAATTTTCTTCAATCAGTAAATCCAAGCCTTGGTCAAAAGCTGTTTTAATTAATTTAATCAGACTTGTCTGGCTAATCCCTTGAGCCACCCGATAAACTGGCTGCAAGTCGTCTTCGACCTGAGCCAAGAGCTTCATCCCAGTCAAGCTAGCTTTAGCCTTATCCCACTTTCCAAAAACAGCAATATTTGCCCCCACTTCAACCTTATCCGCCAAATAAGGCTGGTTAAAGAAATTGACTGCTAGAATGACTTCCCCTTGCTTGATTGAAAAACGGAGACGATTGCGCTTAAACCCGTAATACTGAACATTTGCTGGTGTCGCAACTATACCAGAAATGACGGCCTTTTCTCCATCCTCTAGATCAAGTACCTGCTTGCTTTGAAAGTCTTCATAGCGAAAAGGGAAATACAGTAATAAATCCTGCAAAGTTTCAATGCCAAGCTTTGCAAACTTTTCTGCTGATTTCGGTCCTACTCCCGGCAGAACCGATAAAGGTTGGTGTAAATTCATAGTTCCTCTTTCAGTTCTAGCATCAAATAGCTTTCGCTAACTACATATTTCATCAAGGAGACTTAAACTAATTAATTCTTGTAAATTCTTGGTACCCGATCACTAATCAAACAAACCACTTCATAGTTAATCGTTCCTCGTTTCTCAGCAACATCAGTCGCTGAGATACTTTCTGTTCCGCTTTTACCAATGAAAACAACTGGTGTACCTAGAGGATATTTCTCCGGCAAGCGAACTGTAATCTGGTCCATGGATACTCGACCAACTATTGGGCAACGTTGACCATCAATGAGAACGTCAAAACCTTGCATATCCCTAGTCCAGCCATCGGCATAACCCAGTGGAATTGTTCCAATAAATTGTCCTTCATCTGCTGTGTAGGTTGCTCCGTAACCAACATCAGCCCCTGCTTCTACTTCTTTGACATGAACCAATTCTGAAACCAAAGAAAGAGCTGGTTTTATCTCATAAGGCAGTTCAAGGGCACTTCCACTAGGATTGAGACCATAAATAATATCTCCCAAACGAACAGCATTCATAACAGTGTCAACATGCCAAAGAGAAGTAGCTGAATTGCTAGCATGAATAATCGGCGGAAGATCGTCTAAGTCCGCTAAGATTCCCTTAAAACAAACTAATTGCTCTTTAAACTTACTAGCATCTGCCTCATCAGCTGTTGCAAAGTGAGTAAAAATCCCTTCTACTTGAACACCAGCCGACTGGAGACGATTGATAGCTATCTGAAGTGACTGGCTATCCCTAAAGCCAATCCGGCCCATACCAGAATCCACTTTCAGGTGAACAACTAAACCTTGCAAAGACAAGCCTGAAGCCTCCAACAAATCTAGCCATTCTAAGCTAGCCACTGTCAATGTAATCTTGTGTTCAATCGCCAGAGGGACTACCTCTATGGCTGAGACACCTAAAATTAAGATTTTTTTATCCAGGCCGCCTTCTCTTAATTCCAAAGCTTCGTCAATATTTGAGACACAAAATCCGTCTACAATATCATCAATATAACTTGAAACAACTACTGCACCATGGCCGTAGGCATTAGCTTTAACGACAGCCCATTTTTCAACATCTTGAGGCAAATGAGCTTTTAATTGCTGAATATTAAAGTGAATTGCTGACAGATCAACAAGTGCTTGACTTGGCCTATGTATACTAGTTTTCATCTCTTTCCTCCAAAATAACGCTAGCCATTACTAGGGTACCTGCATGGCTAATAGACACCCAAACCTTCCCAGAAAAAGGGGCTTTTGTAAAGACTGGAGCACCTCTTTCATCATTCAAGACTTCTAAATCTTGAAAACTAAGCTTGCCAATGCCTGTTCCCCATGCTTTAGAGAAAGCCTCTTTAGCTGACCAGCGACCGGCCAAATATTCTATCTTTCGCTTGCCAGAAAGTTCTTCAAAACGAAGCCATTCCTTGTCTGTCAAGACTTTTTTTGCAAAGCGAGCATGTTTTTCATAGGCCCGCTGAATAGAAGATAACTCCTCTATATCAATTCCATGTCCTATAATCATCTTTGTTCTCAGAATGAGACAAAACTCAGTTGGAAATCCAACTGAGCTTGCTGCATTCCGACCAATTGGCAAGATCTTCTTTTGCCAAGCGGTCCCTTTCATTTCAATAATAGAGTTATTTTTCTAAATGGCTATAAATTTCTCGAATCAACTGTTCAGTCTTGTCCCATCCCAAGCAAGGATCTGTAATGGATTTTCCAAAGACCTCTGGCTGATCTTGTCGGCCATCTTCCAAATACGATTCAATCATAAAGCCACGAACACTCTGCTTGATCTTTTCATTACAGTTTCGATTTAAAAGAGTCTCGCGAACAATCCGCACTTGCTCTAAATATTGCTTGCCTGAATTGTCATGGTTCGTATCAACCATGATGAAAGGATTGGACAAACCTAACTTTTCATAAGTAGCAATCGCTTCAAGAAGATGTTCATAATGATAATTCGGCTCATTCTTACCATTGGCATGAATTGCCCCACGAAGAATGGCATGGGCCAGAGGATTACCTGAGGTCTCCACTTCCTGAGAACGATATAGGAAGGTCTGTTTATTTTGTGCAGCATAGATGGCATTAAACATCACAGCTAAATTACCTGAAGTCGGATTTTTCATTCCCGCAGGAGTAGACAAACCTGAAGCAACAAAACGGTGTTGTTGATCTTCAACCGAACGTGCTCCTACAGCCATATAGGAAACCAAATCGTCTACTAGAGATACATTTTCAGGATAGAGCATTTCATCAGCCGTAGTCAGGCCTGTCTCAGTAATGACACGGTAGTGCAGATGACGAACTGCCTTGATACCAGCCATTAAATCTGGTGCTCCTGCTGCATCAGGCTGATGAATCAAGCCTTTATAACCGTCACCATTTGTACGGGGTTTGGCTGTATAGACCCGCATAACAATGAAAACATGTTTTTTTACTTCTTCCTGAAGGGCAGCCAGACGTTTAGCATATTCTATGACCGCTTCTTCATTATCAGAGGAGCAAGGACCTATGACCAATAAAATCCGCTTGTCTTCTCCTCTGAGAATAGCAGCCAACTCCTGGTCGCGAACTTGCTTCGTTGCTAAAGCTTTTTCATCAAGCTGAGACAAGGTACGAACCTGCTCTACGTCAACAATAGGACCTCTTGTTGTAAATGTCATTCCAACTCCCCCTCAATCTTTTTTAACGACGGCCGTGGCAATTTTTAAATTTCTTACCTGAGCCACATGGGCATAGTTCATTCCGGCCAACCTTTGCCAAATCAACATCTGCTGGCAGATCGGATTCTTGCGCTGAGATATTGCGCGTTGCTGTTGTTACAATGTTATGCTCCGTACGAGGACGCTCTTGCTCATGAATTTGTGCTTTCATCATAAGACGGGTCACATCAAACTCAATCGAACCAATCATATCGTTAAACATTCTGAAACTTTCAGATTGGTATTCAACAACAGGATTATTTTGAGCATAGCCTCGAAGACCTACAGCATTACGAAGCTGATCCAATGCATCGATGTGATCTGTCCACTTGTTATCTACAACACGTAGAATCAATACTTTTTGGAATTCTCGAACAGCTTCTTCATCACGAAGTTTAGCAATTTGACTATTGTAGACTTCTAAAGCACGTTCATATAAGTTAGCCTTGATTTCCTCATCAGATAAACCTTGAAGATCGCTCAATGAAATCGACTCTTCCGGAACCAAGTTATACTTAGCAAAGTACAAAATTGAATCCAATTTTTCTTCTTGAGGAGCTCTGCTATTTCCATCAACAAAACGATCAATAGTTCGTTTGATCATAGCGTGAATCTCTGGAGCCAAATCCCGATTAGCTGTGATAACATCATGACGTTCAGCGTAGATGATTTCACGCTGTTCACGCATCACATCGTCATACTGAAGGACTTGCTTACGAGTATCATAGTTATTTCCTTCAACCCGTTTTTGAGCCGCTTCAACTTGGCGCGTAAACATCTTAGACTTAATAACAGACTCTTCTTCACTCAGTTTGAAACGATCCAAGACAGCCTTGATTCTCTCAGAACCGAAACGACGCATCAGCTCATCTTCAAGAGATAGATAGAATTGAGATTCACCTGGATCTCCCTGACGACCAGAACGTCCACGTAACTGATTGTCAATACGACGGCTTTCATGACGCTCTGTACCAATCACACAGAGACCACCCAATTCGCGAACGCCTTCACCTAACTTAATATCGGTACCACGACCAGCCATATTGGTTGCAATTGTAACAGCACCGCGTTGGCCAGCATTCATAATGATTTGCGCTTCACGATAGTGGTTCTTAGCATTCAATACCTCATGAGGAATTCCTGCTGCAACCAGCTTTTTAGAAAGATAGTCACTGGTTTCAACTGCAACTGTACCGACCAGAACAGGTTGTCCTTTAAGATGGCGTTCTTTCACGTCTTCTACAACTGCCTTAAACTTAGATTCTAAACTAGGGTACAGTAAATCCTCATGGTCAATACGAGCAATTGGACGGTTAGTTGGAATTGGAATAACACGGATATTATAAGTTTCGCGGAATTCTTCTTCCTCAGTCTTAGCTGTACCAGTCATCCCGGACAGTTTTTTATACATACGGAAGAGGTTTTGGTAGGTAATAGAAGCAGACGTCTTAGTTTCATCTTGAACCGGAACACCTTCCTTAGCTTCAATAGCCTGGTGAAGTCCGTCAGAATAGCGACGTCCTTCCATGGTACGACCGGTGAACTGGTCAACGATCAGAATTTCTTGTTCTTCGCTAACCACATAATCGATATCCAAAATCATGATATAGTTAGCACGCAAGGCATTATCAATGAAGTGAGTCAATGCCACATTTTCAATATCATAGAGGTTATCTAATTTGAAATAGCTTTCAGCTTTGTCAATTCCAGAGTCAGACAGGCCGATTGTTTTTGATGGCACGTCGATGATATAATCATCCTTGTTAAGACTCTTAACGAAGCTATCCGCCATGTGGTAAAGCTGATTAGTTTCAGATGAAACTGGTCCAGAAACAATCAGAGGGGTTCTAGCTTCATCGATCAGAATGGAATCCACCTCATCAACTAGGGCATAGTTAAGTGGACGCTGAACCATGTTTTCAGCACGAACCACCATGTTATCACGAAGGTAGTCAAAGCCAATTTCTGAGTTCGTTGAGTAGGTGATGTCACAAGCATAGGCTTCTCTCTTCTCAGCTGGAGATTTAGCAGCCAAGTTAATACCAACTGAAAGCCCTAACCAAGAGTACAGTTCACCCATTTCTGTCGCATCACGCTCTGTCAGGTATTCATTGACCGTTACAACGTGAACTCCTTCTCCTGCCAAGGCATTCAAGTAAACAGGCATGGTCGCAGTAAGAGTTTTCCCTTCACCTGTACGCATCTCTGGTACGTCACCATGATGGAGAACAATCCCCCCCATAATCTGTACTGGATAAGGATAGAGACCAAGAACACGTTTCGCACCCTCACGGACAACTGCGAAGGCTTCATAGAGCAAATCATCTAAACTTTCACCGTTCTGATAACGCTGTTTAAATTCATCTGTTTTAGCCTTTAACTCCTCATCGGACAAGGCAGCCATCTGGTCACTATAAGCAATGACCTTATTTGCCATTTTCTCTAATTTTCTTAATTCACCTTTATCGTTTTCGATAATTGTTCTTAAAATATTTGCCATTTTTATCCTTACTTTATAATCTTTCTGATTTTAGAATGTTCTTTTCATTATAGCATTTTCTCCTATAACTTTCAAGAAACTTAAGCATTTTTATACCTAAATAAAGCCTTCTCTTTGATTCATTCCCACAATTTAACTCTACTTTTATTTCACGTACCAAAGTAAGCAATCAAGATAAAAAAATGACAAGTTTTTTCTGACCAGTAGTATCATTTTCTCCTTCTCCCTCCTCTAACAAAAGATCTGTCCTTCTTTTTATTATAAAAAGCCTCTTTCAACCAAGAGGCTTTTATATGATATAGAGGAGAGTAAGGTTTCAATCTGAAACTAAAGCTAATTCCAACTACTAAATCAATTTTCAGATTGCTTGATAACCAATGTCTCGAATTTCATATCTGGCATGCATTCTTTTAAGTCAGACTGGATTCGCTTCAACGCTTCCAGACGCATCTCAACGGAAGTATTCGCATTCCCTTGAATGATAAAAATTGCATCTTTGGTATCATCATCAAACTTATAGAGGTCACTATCTCGAATATCTAACCAAGCTAAAATACCTTTGTCGTCGCGATAGACATAGTCTGTTTTAGCTACGTGTTTCTCCTTAGACAAAATTGGGAGAAAGCTATCTTCTCTTTGACTGACAGTAAACTCTATCTTTTCTCCAATTTTATTATAATCATGTCCACCAATAGCTAACAGGGATTGCAAGGCTTCTACATTATAAATATCGATGATCGTATTGATAGAAGGAAGAGACCCGCGATGGCGGATATTTTTTATCAGAGCTGGAACGGTTGGAGGATTTTTCTTGACACTGCGACCTACACGTTGCAGGATATCTTCATAGCCTTGAATAATCGGTGATTGGAGAACCTGATCCAGGTCACAGTTTAGAGCCCACTCTTCTCTTTCTTTTTTCTTTTTTAGAAAGGTTGGAGATAATTCTGCATGCGGATTGACATTTTTAGCAATACCAATGACTACACTTTCAATTCCTAAGTCGCTTAGGCTTCGATCCAGGATAAATTTCATCGCAGCACCCTCCCTGTCGTCGCTATTTTCTGTTTATTCCCCATCATTATACGACTTTCTTAAGTCTGTTTCAAGGCCAAAGAACACTCTCTCCTTGACTTGTATTTAAAAAAGAATTCGATTCTGACAAAAAAGACTGGAGCTTTTTTGCCCCAGTCTCTCTTTCTATTCTTCTTCGCCCTCTGCATCATCGTCAGAAAATTCATCATCTTCTTCATTGATGTCAACATCTTCGTCTAGATCATCCGGAGCAATCTCATTGATTTCAGCATCATAAGCGTCTGCTTCATTCTTCTCATCGTCTGGATTTTCATCGTCATAGTTGAGCGCAGGATCTGCTTCGTATGAATCCTCATCTTCTGGATCATCATCACTGTAATCGATAGCATCCTCATCCCCATCCATAAAGGCATTAACACGTTTTTTCTTCCGTGATTTCGGATTATCTTCTTCATCAGTCTCTTCAAGCGCGATGATTTCCTCGTCTACCTCATCAATTGCATACCAAGAACGAAGGCCCCATTTGTTGTCACCAAGCGGAATAAAGCTTCCGTCAACATTTAGCTCAGTATAGAACAATGGTAGAGCTTCTCGGATTTCGCTGTTTGATTTTTCTAAATAAGTTTGAATTTCATTGACAAGGTCATTAAAATACATCTCATGGTCACGACCACGCAATTCTAAAATCGCACGCGCTACCTCAATCATAGAAAGTTCACTTTTTTCTTGTCCAGCAAATACTTCTAATTCCAAAGTTGGTCTCCTTTTAAGCTGATAAAGGACATTCGCCCTCTTGTATTTTTTCGCTACTTTCTATTGTACGATATTTTTGAATTTTCGTCAAAAGAATTTTGCTCTTTTTCCCTTTTAGAAAAACGAAAAGTCACTAGTCAAACTAGGACTTTTCAAATTATTATTTTACTTTAGCAGTGCTTGTGATAACTTCAACAGCTTTCTTGATAGTGATATCATGTTTTAACATATCTTCTGAAAGAAGTTGACGAACACGATCCGCTTCCATATTGTAGTCTTTTGCGAGTGAAGAAATTTCTGCTTCGATTTCTTCTGCACTAGCTTCAAATCCTTCTGCTTTTGCAATAGCTTCAATCACTAAGTTTGTCTTAGTACGAGCTTCTGCATCAGCCTCGTGCTGTTTGTGAAGGTCTTCTTGAGTAGTACCAGTGATTTGGAAGTACATATCAGGTGAGATACCTTGACGTTGCATATTTCCAAGGAATTCGTTTACTGAACGGTGAACTTCTTCATGAACCATTTCTTCTGGTAAGTCTACGATTTCTGCATTTTCAACCGCAAGATCGATTGCTGCTGACTCAACTGCATCTTTGTATGCAGCTTCTTTTCCTTCAGCTAATTCTTTACGGTACTTTTCTTTCAATTCATCAAGAGTTTCTACCTCTTCATCAATATCTTTTGCAAGTTCATCGTCAAGAGCTGGAACTTCTTTTTCTTTTACTTCATGGATTGTAGTTACAAACTTAGCTTCTTTACCTGCAAGATCAGCTGCTTGGTAGTCTTCAGGGAAAGTTACAACCACATCAACTGTTTCGCCAGCTTTGTGACCAACCAATTGATCTTCAAATCCTGGAATAAATTGACCGCTACCAAGTCCAAGAGAGAAATTATCTCCTTTTCCGCCGTCAAATTCAACACCGTCAACTGAACCAACAAAATCAATGACCACTGTGTCACCTTCAGCTGCTGGACCTTCTTTTAGAACCAACTCAGCCAAGTTGTTGCGTTCGCGTTCGATACGTGCATCAACGTCTTCGTCTGTTACTTCTTTTGAAACTTCTACAGATACTTCAAGGTCTTTGTATGCACCTAATTTTACCTCAGGTTTTGTAACAACTTCAGCAGAAATAGTCCAATCTTGACCTTTTTCCATAGAAACGACATCGATTTTTGGTTGTGCTACAACTTCAATACCAGCTTCTTTCACAGCAGCTTCATAAGCATTTGGAAGTAAGTTGTTTAAAGCATCTTGGTAAAGCGCTTCTTCACCAAATTTTTGGTTGAAAACAGGACGTGGAAGATGACCTTTACGGAAACCTGGTACATTGATTGTTTTCTTTACTGAGTTAAACACACGGTCCAATTCTGGTTTGATTTGTTCTTGACTAATAGTGAAAGTCAAAACTCCACGATTTGTTTCTTTTTTTTCAAATGATACAGACATTCTGTCATTTCTCCTTAAAATTTATTGAATACACTCCATTATAGCATATTTAAAAAATTTTTCAAAATTATATAATATTTTTTTACTATTAGTCTTTTCTTATTTTATCTTCGCTATAAGCTGCTCTTGAACCGCCAATCAGCTTAGGACGGCTAGCTAAAGCTGTAACATGGGCAGCACCTACTGATTTAAGCTTTGGTCTGATAGGAATCTGAACATGCTTAACATGCATGCCAATAGCAGTATCTCCAATATCTAGACCAGCCTGAGCTACTATAAATTCCACCTCAACTGGATCCTTCATGTACTGGAAAGCTGCTAACTGACCACTGCCTCCTGCATGAAGAGTGGGGAGAACGTTAACAATTTCTAAATCTTTCTTTTTTGCCAAGCTTCTCTCAACCACTAAAGCCCGATTGAGATGCTCACATCCCTGAACTGCTAGAAAGATCCCCTTCTCTTCTAAGATATCCAGGATTGTTTTGACAATGACCTGCCCTACTTCTAAACTGGAATTTCGGCCAATATGACCTCCCATAACCTCGCTAGAGGATAGACCCAGAACAAAAATATCACCCTCATCCAAGGACGCTTTTTCTAAAACATCTTCAAGAATCTGACGCGTTTCTACTCCAATCTTATCTAAGTCCATGTCTCACCTCATTTATTTCACTGTGGCCATCTTTTTCAAACTCTCTGGGAAGACTTTGTAAAGGGCGTAACCGACTACTAAACCAAAAACATTCTGCATAAAATTACCCAACATACCAGCCAGACCTGCTCCGACACCATTCATGATACTGTCAAAAAGGGCGTAGCCACCGACCATAGAAACTGCAGCCAAAACCAGACCAAGATAGCGACTCTTACCTTCAAGACCAGCAAAGAAGCCCTGCAGTCCGTGGCAAATCAAACTGAAAAACATCCACTGAGGATAGCCAGCAATCAGGTCAATCAGAAAGCCTGAGAGTCCTCCGACAATAGCTGCTTCCTTGCGGCCAAAGTAGAAAGCTGTAAAATAAATCCCTGCATCCAGCAGTGTCAAAAACCCTGTCGGAGTCGGGATCTTTAAAAAATTCCCCAAAACGACAGACAGAGCTGTGATGAAAGCTAAGATAACTAATTTTTTAACTTGATTATTTCTCATATTGAACCACCCCATATTGATCTGAGCGCTGAATCGCTCCGTAAACAAAATCCTTAGAAAATTGAACCGCGGCAAAAGGAGACTTGCCTAGAAGCAACTGACTGGCAATGCTGGAAGCAAATGTGCAGCCTGCTCCGGTATTGTTGCTAGCTAGCACTGGCGATTCCAATACTTTGAAATCTTGGCCGTCATAATAAACATCCACCGCCCGCTCCTTGCTCAAGCGATTGCCACCCTTTATCACCACATGCTTGGCTCCTAAATCATAGAGCTCCTTGGCTGCAGCCTGCATATCTTCCAGACTTTTGATTTCTTTTTGGGTCAATAGCTGAGCTTCTGCCAAATTAGGCGTGATGATGCTGACATAAGGGAAGAACCTGATGAGTTCTTCTCTCAATGCACTAACTTCCAGATCATGATTTTCCTTGCAGACCAGGACAGGGTCTAGCACTACTGGTATGTCCGCATGTTGCTTGACAAAATCCAATGCCTGCTCTGCTATTGCTAGATTGGGTAAAAGCCCTATCTTAATAGCAGAAAAAGGAACATCTTTGAGGCTGGATAGTTGCTGAGTAAAAACCTCCTCTTCAACCGGAAGAACCTCAAATCCTTGGTTGGTCATCGCAGTCAGGCAGGTCACAGCTACAAAACCATGCAAACCATTGACTGTATAGGTAGCTAAATCAGCATGTAGTCCGCCACCGCTAAATATATCATTACCTGATAGGGCTAAAATGAGTTTATCCTTCATAACGAATCTCCTTTAGATAATACCGAAGGACTAAAAACAGGAACTGTCTGGGGACAGATTTTTGAAAATAGAGTATAACAAACGGAGATGGCTGATGTTAGGGATCACTAATACGCAAGAAAATAACCCATCTGAATCAGACTGTCAGTGACAAAACAAACAGAGCTAATCCAAATGGGTTATTTATTGTTTATTGCTAAAGGTCATTATTTGCAATTACACATCTAGCAAATCTGACATTTTGACTTAGGAACCCCAAATGGAGTTTTCATCCATAAAGCTGTTGGTGTTCTTGAGTAACTGCGTAAATACAGCATACTTAAAGTCCTTGGTTGCCCGTTCATCGACACGAGACTTCTTCAGATCCTTTTCAACAGCTTCTGCAAAACCGGCTTTCAGCTCTTCAAAAGTACTGTAGACTTTTCCGTTGACTGTCACTGGCTTAATACCTGAGTTTTGTGCTTTATCCACAACTTTTCTGAAGTAAGCTTTCTTGAAGGCCTCCATGGTTTCAAATTCGCCTTCAGAAATTTGCTTGATGATAAAGTTATCGCTCAAACCAGTCACACCTTGCTCATTGGCTGTCTTACGGTGTTTATTGGAAGCATAGCTTACAAAGCCTTTTTCATAGCCATAGTAACCCCAGATTCTGAAGGTATTATGCTTGAACATCAAGGCACCTGGCGCTCCAGTATTGTTTTGGCCGCCACCATAGATACCTGTCATAAAGTCGATCGCAATGTAACTAGAGTCATAGTCAGCTGGGTTATAAGTTCGATTGTCAACCGCACGGTTAGAAAGCAAGCCTTGGTCAACCAAGTCATTTACAGATGAAACTGACATGGCCGCTTTCTCCTCTGCTGTCAACTCTCTCACGACATCATATTGAGTCCGAGCATCTACAATCTTAGGCTCAACCTTCTTGAACCATTTAGCCGCAGCTGCATTTCCTTTATCCACAACTGCTTGACCTTCAAGGTAATCCAGCAGCATGAGAGTATCATTATAGCCCTTCATGTAATGGTCGATGTCTGCTCGGTTCTTGAAGAGACTTGGCGAGCTATTGAAAATGAGGCTGCCATCATTTGGACGATCAAAGGCCATATTGAGACCCAGAGCACCCCAGCCTGGCTGACCAGGAACAGGTGATTGGAGCAACCCTTGGGCATAGCCTTCTGGTCCGATACCTTGTCGTCTGCCATGTCCGCCCAGATAAATATAGCCGTCATTGACGTGGGTGAGTTCGTGCGTGAAGACGGATACACCGTATTCCGTCAAGAGGTCAAAGGCTTCGAAGTTCACACGGATTGAACCAGCAGCATGGGCACCGTAGCCATTTGACTTGTACCAGCCACCAGCTCTGCCGCCAACTAGGTTAAAGAACTCGCGGGATGGAGCATAAGGATTGCCCTTATTATCATTTCCGTTGACATCAATCCAGCCACGTCCTTCCACATCAAAACCATCCCATACAGCCGTTACATTTTGCTTGACCATTCTGGACTTGATATCATCTGAGAGCAGTTTGTACCAAGTGTCTACGTGATTTCGATGCTGGGTCGCTACTTCCTTGATGCGTGCATTAAATCGTTCATCAGACCATGACCGGCGCTTATCTCTGTTGACAAAGGCCATCGTGCTATAGTTTGACAGAATGGCTAAGCGCGTATTCTTCAAGGTTAGAAGTGGAAGGATATAGTTGCTGAAATATTCAGAGTTGAGGTTATCAAAGACGCGATACTTAGCAGACTTAATCTCCTCGACTTCTGACTGGCGTTCTTCAAACTGAATAAAGCCTCGAGTTGCATCCTTGAACCAAGAATCCATATCCGCAAAGTCAGTCAGCAGGCGACGGTTATAATCCAAGTAAGCAACCAAATCACTAGACTTGGACTCAGCCTTCAACTGACGTGCAAACATATTGACATTGTCTGCCCCTTTTAGTTGATTTTCTGTCGAGCGTCCAATCTTAATCAAGCGATCCAGCAATGGTACTTTTTCACCATAGAAGTCTGGTTTGAAGAGCACTAGCTCCTTGAGGTTATAGTCGCCAAACTTAAGATCGTAATAACGGTTGAGGTAGGTCAGACCGAGCATGATAGCGGTCTTGTTCTCTTCGATTTTAGCTTTCAGAGCTTCGTTGGCTGCCGGATTGTCAGCATGGAATCTTGTCCATTCATTGGCCAGGAGCTTACCAAGCATATCCTGCAAGTTGGCTTTCACTTCAGCCAGAGATTCATCCAAGAAGAGGCGCTTCACTTTGTTGACTCTATCATTATCATTAGGAAGACCAACAGAACGATAGACTTCATCACTGTATAGTTCAAAGCTCTTCAAGCTCTCAGTCAACTGAGCCAGCAAGTCTTCTTTGACCGCCGTTGAGTGATTTGGAGTATAGACCGTACCAAGCTCTGCAATCTGATATTCTGGCAGAGCAGTCTGTTCAAATCGTGCTTGATTTTGAAGATTGAAGATGGTTTTGCTTCCGTCTGCAAAATGGACTAAGATCTTATCTGCATCCGTTCCTCCAGCAACAAACTGATTGCCTTTCAGGGCTTGAACGGATAGAACTTTCTTAGTCAACAAGTCTCCTGCTTTACCAGCATCCACCAGCTTATTGGCTTCATGAATCAAGAACTCTTGATTGTAGAAAGGCATAAAACGTTCTAGGTTCTGATAAAGCTGTTCATTTTCTGCCTTGTAACCTGGCTTATCTTGATAAGTACTTGTTCTCAGGATAGCAGCATTTAGCTTCTCAGTTGTTACTTCATTGGCGCTGGTTTCTTCAAGAGCCGTAATCCGATAGCTCTTAACTTTTTGCTCCGCTTCAGCTTCTGTCAAGCGGCGGAACTTGGCATCTTTTCCTATCTTGGTTCCAGAGCTGTGTCCCTGAACACCAAAAAGGTTTTGGAGTTTTTGCCCCATCCAAGCATCGGTAATCTCATTATCTGAGCTAAAGAGCTCTTTACCGTTCACTACTGTGGCATAGCTGACGGTGTCATTGATAGTTCCATACGGCCAAATGGAAGCAGCGATACCAGCCGCATTTCTTGAGCCTGCATCCTCTAGCTTACCTTTAGCTACAGACTGCATCAGCTTGCCCCAATTACCCCAGCCTGAACCTGAATAGTCAGTGAAGTTTTGAGCGACCAGCATACCTGCATTTTGGCCACTCTTGACCCAAATATCTGCTTCAACGTAGGCACGTTTCACCAAGGACATAGAGTTGCTACCTGCAATACCACCTGTTACAGAATTTCCACCCTTGGACTTAATACGGCCCTTAAAGGAGACATTTTCAACTCGAGATTGGCCTTCTATATTGTTAACCAGACCGGCTATATGGTCTCTTCCTTCCAAGTAGCCTTGGACATTGACGTTTTCGATTACTCCTTTATTCTTCAAGCGAGCAGCAATTGTCGCAATTGTATCGCCTGCTTGCGAATCTGGATAAACCATATTGACTCGCTTAAAGTCAATATCCTTGACCGTTCCGCCAGTAATCGTATCAAATAGAGGATGCGCCAAGTCTAAAATTGCATGACGCTCGCCATTTTGACCACCAATCAGCTGACCTTTGAATTCACCTGACAAGTAAGACTTGCTGTTGGCTGGTTTGTCAATCAGTTTGGCACTGATACTGCGACCCAGAATAAAGGTTCCAGAAGGATTTTCCTTAATGCCATCCAAAAGGTCTTGGAAGTCATAGTAGACATTTCCTTCATGCTTCTTAGCCTTTTCCAGGTAGAAGTCAAAGCTATTTTGAAGACCAGTTGTGCTTCTTTGCAGCAAGTCTGGCAGCTGAGCCTTGATCTTGAAGACAGGCTGGTTGTCAACGAGCACTTCCTCGATAGAGGTAACTGGCAGTACAGTGTCCTTGAACTGGTCGGATGTAAAGTGCAGGTAATATTGATCCAGATTTGCTGGCTTTTCAGCCAGAGTAGGCATCAATTTTGTCTGGCCATTCTCAACCTTCATCAAGGCGACATTAGTGATGGACTTGAGTTCCACCTTCTTCAGGTCAAGCTGAACTGTCTCTTGAGCTAACTCTTTGCTTTCAGAGCCATTTCCTAAGTCATAAGACAGGGTCGTCTCGATATCATAAGGTGTATAGTAGTCCAAACCACTGAAGCTGGCAGTCAACTGACTGGTCGCCAAGTTTTGCTCTGCTATTAATTGACCATCCTTCTTCAGGCGAACATGAGCGCTAGTAAAAGCTTGATCTCTGTCCGTCAGCTGGTATTGAATTTGCGCTGATTTCTGCAATTCATCCTTCTTAACCGCTGAAACAGTCAGAGTTGGCGCTGTTTTAAGAGCCAATAAGTCGGCTAAAGCCTGCTTGAGTTGGTTGACACCTGCATCTACTTCATCTTGACTCGACGAAGTTTGATAAACCGACTCAGCCATATTCTTAATTGCTTGCAATTGCTGGTAGGATTGATTGGTGTAAACTGCAGGATCCACAGCCGCTGCTAAAGCTAGCTGCTTACTTAATTCTTCTTTATTAACGCGAGTCTTAGTGCCTCGAGTGACCACTGTATCAACTGCTTCATGCAAGGTGCGCTCAGTTGTTTGTGACTCCGATATCCGCTTGCCATCCAAGACTTCATAGCTGGTTACAATTTCTTTTTGGCCTGGAGTTCCTTCTACAGTTGTCTCTTCATCAAGATACTTGCTATCATCAGTTTTGTGAACAACCTTTGGTTCAATTGTTTCTAGCTTGACATCTGTATGCAAACTAGGCAGTTCAGCTTGAACTGTTGATTCCCCGTTAACACCACCCGTGTATTCTGGAAGCGCAGGCTCTACTGGGGCCGTATCTCCTGCTGTACCTATCGGCTCTGTATAAGCTGGTTTCTCCAGTTGAACTTCTGGTTCGCCATTCACAGATCCTGTGTATGCTGGAAGCGCAGGCTCTACTGGGGCTGTATCTCCTACTGTTCCAACCGGTCTGGTATAGGCTGGTTTCTCTGGTTGAACTTCTGGTTCGCCATTCACAGATCCTGTGTATGCTGGAAGAGCGGGCTCTACTGGGGCTGTATCTCCTGCTGTTCCAACCGGTCCAGTATAAGCTGGTTTCTCCGGTTGAACTTCTGGTTCGCCATTTACTGACCCTGTGTATGCTGGAAGCGCAGGCTCTACTGGGGCTGTATCTCCTGCTGTTCCAACCGGTCTGGTATAGGCTGGTTTCTCTGGTTGAACTTCTGGTTCGCCATTTACTGACCCTGTGTATGCTGGAAGCGCAGGCTCTACTGGGGCTGTATCTCCTGCTGTTCCAATTGGCTCTGTATAGGTTGGTTTCTCCGGTTGAACTTCTGGTTCTCCCTTACTACTGCTGTTTTTTTCAGACTGATTCGGATTCGTTTTATTTTCTTCTTTTGAAGTTTCCTTATTTGGATGTAATCCTTGAGAAGATGGGTTAGGAGTGGAATCAGAGATGCTTCCAGCCTGACTTGAAATATCTTGATCTGGTTTTTCCTCTTCCATAAGCTCTGTTTGCTTTTCTTGACCCCTAACATCCCGTCCAGATTTTGAATTTTCTGGTACTGCTAGTTGGTTTTTATGGCTAGATTCTTCAGTTAGAGAGGCCGACGCCGTCCCCTTCAAAGAATGCAAATCAGAAGCAGTAAAGTAACCGATATAGTCGTAACCTTCAATCGCTAAATCTGCTTCAGAAACACCTGAAGAAATCGAAACTTGACGGTTATAAGAAGCCAACTCTTTATTTTCTAGCGCAAAAACTTGAGGCGAAAGCAAAAGGCTCTGTCCGAACGCTCCAATCAAAAGCACTCCCACCAACTTGCCAGCCTTCTTACGAGAAAACACCAAGACAGCCAAAATAGCCGTCCCAGCTAGTATGCCAAGAAGCGGTTGCCCATTATTTCCTGTTTGAGGCAAAACTGTTGGTTTCCCTTGCTTACGATAAATCAGGTAATAATTCTCACCTGATTGCAAATCGGAAGGAAGCTCATGCTTAATCAGTTCCTTCTCCTGCTCAGTTAACTCTTGCTCTTCAACATAAGTGTAATGAGCCTGACCAGTCTTTCCAACTTCATCAGCAGCAACAGCTGGACTAGTCAAAAAGCTCCCAAAAATCAAGGCAGCAATTGCAACAGAGCCTACACCAACAGATAATTTTCTAATCGAAAATTTCTGAATTTTCTCCTGTACTTTTCTAAAATCCTTCACTTCATAACTCCCATTATTTGTTTGGATGTATAAATTTTCTCCCTAAATCTTCACTAGCCAACTCCCTATCAGCCTTTAAAAGACAGCATTTATACACATAGTATTATCATAATTCTTTTAGATGTTTTTTACAATAGATTTTTCCTTAAAAAGTTATTTATTTCTTTAAAAACTACAAAAAAATGGAGAAATATTCAGCTTTTTTTGTAGGATCGCTAAAAACCGTTCCAAATAGTCACTTCCCACCTATTCCATATGGCATTTTAAAGAGACTTCCCACTCAAACATAAGAATGAAACGGACAAGAATCTTTTAATCTCTTTTCTAGAAACCTACCCACAATCAAACAAAGCCGAGATACCATTATCTCAGCTTCATTCTTCATATCGAATTTCTTTCAAATAAAGGCCATTGGGACCGGCAGTTGGCCCTGCTAGATGACGGTCTTTCTCCGCTAAAATCCTCTGGATCTGCTCTATTGGCATACGCTTGTTGCCGATTTTGAGAAGTGTGCCAACCATATTTCGAATCTGCTTATAGAGAAAGCCATTGCCCGAAAAAGTAAAGACCAGAAAATTACGCTCTGCATCATAGCGGACCTTGGCCTCAGTAATGGTCCGAACCTTGTCTTCCACACTGGTCCCCGAAGCAGTAAAACCTGTGAAATCATGCGTCCCCTCTAGCTGAGTAATCGCTTCTTCTATCAGGCTCAGCTCCAGAGGATAAGGGTAATGGGTGGCATAATAGCGCATCATAGGATTCTTGGGCCTACCGATATCCACCAAAAATTCATAGGTCTTGCTGTGCTTATTGTAGCGAGCGTGAAAATCATCCGATACCTGCTCCACACTAATAAAATCAATATCTTCTGGCGTCTGCGTATCCAAGGCAAAACGTAATTTTTCTTCATCCCGCTCTTCCGGTAAATCAAAATGCAGGACTTGGCCAAGGGCATGAACACCGCTGTCTGTCCGACCTGCACCATGAATGACCACAGGCTGGCCTTTATTGATACGCGTCAGGGTCTTTTCAATTTCTTCTTGGACGCTTCTAGCATGAGGTTGTCTTTGAAACCCTGCAAAGTCATGCCCGTCATAGGAAATAATCGCTTTATATCTTGTCATAGACCTATTTTAGCAGGAAAAGACAGGAGTAGCAAGATAATTCTCGTTATGACAATATCACTTAAAAAATGATATACTAATTCTAAAAAGGAGGGAAGAATGTTAGCAGATATCAGCTTTCAAGAAGAACATAGACGTTTTAGATACAAAGCCGCAGCACTTATCATAGAAGAAGGAGCCGTGGCTTTCATGACCAATCCTGACGAAAGCTACTTCTATCCACTCGGAGGTGCTGTTCAGTTGGGAGAATCCTCCCAGGAAGCCGTCAAAAGGGAAATCCAAGAAGAAACTGGTCAAGAATACGAGATTGATCGGCTAGTATTTATCCATGAAAACTTCTTCCAGCAGGAAACAGGACGATTGGCAGGACTAGACTGTCACGAAATTTGCTTTTATTACTTGATGAAACCAAAAGGACAGCAATTCCCTAGTCATTCAGAAAATGAAACTGTCGAATGGATCCCTTTGGAAGAACTCCAAAACCACACGGCCTATCCTAATTTTCTACCTGAACTGCTCCCTCATATCCATCAAGGAATTCAACACATCATAACTGGAAAACCAGGCGAGTGAAGAAAAAGAACCTAAGCTAGCACCCCCTTAGAGGGCCAATTCCCCATAATGCCATAAACAAAAAGGCGAGGCCAAACTATTTTCTTTGACCTCGTCTTTATTCTTGTCCAAATAATTATTTAAGCCTAGGTTTACACTCGATTTTTAGAACGATAAGTGATTATCCTTTTCTTTTCTTGCGTCCACCCAAACCAATCATCGCTAAAGCTGTTCCCAGAAGAGTTATAGGCCAAGCTGAAGTTGTTCCAGTTTGCGGAAGTTTATTGTCCTTAGCCACTGCTTGGGCAGATGGTTGAGATAATTTTTCAGCTATTGGCTGCTTAGTTTGAGTCAGTTTTAGACCCTCTTCTTGCTTACTTACTTGGCTAAGCGCTGATGATCCCTTAACAGAAGGAGTAACCAACGGGGCTGGTTGAACCTGACTTTCACCCATTTTTGCTGAATCTACTTCTTTTGTCCCAATTTCCACAATTTCAGCTACTGCATCCTTAGAAACGAAACTTTCCACAAGCTTGCTACTACCGTCCTGGGCAGATATTTCAACTAAATTTGTTTTTTCACCTTTGATACCCACTTGCAAAATCTTGCGTTGCCCCTTTTCAAGGTTTGGATTTGCTACTTCTTTTGTCTCAAAGGCAATCTCTTCTGTTTGAATATCAAGATATGGTTTATATTCCACAAGAGCGCGAACTTCTTCCTCATCAGCGCTGCCATTGTAGGTGATTGGCTTGAGATTTTCGCGAGCAACTTTTAGTTTAGCTGCTAGTTTATCCACCTCTTCTTGCTTCATCCGGCTTAATTCCCAATCAACCTCATCTTGAGCTGCTTTTAGAGCTGCAACAGATTCTGGTGTATAGATGGTTAAATCGGTTGGAATTTTAGCAATTTCTTCCCGAATAGGGCCATAATTAGCCTTGAAATAGTCTTTATTATGATCAGCAAAAGCAGTCATTAATCGGAAGATCTCTTCTTCTTTGTATTCAGCTTGCGGTCTATCAGCCCAGATAGCAATCATGCTACCGACTGTTGGAAGATCTACTTCTGGGTACTTGGTAGAAGCTAGTTGATTAAATGGTGTCTTTTCAGTATTATCAAGTGCTTTCTGTAAGAAACCACCGCCATCTTCTGGCTTTTGCCCCAAAATGTAGTACCAATCCCCATTGGTATTGAGGAATTTGTAGCCCTTACTTGCTAAATACTGTGGTGATGCCAGGTTATAGCCCCACCAGCCTTTAGACCAATAGGAGATTAAGACATCCTTATCAAACTCAACATCGTCTTTGTCTTCGTAGTAGAAGCCATCGTTGAAGGCCATTGGCTGCAAACCTCTCTCTTTCGCCATAGCAGCTAGAGAGTTGGCATATTCTGCGAACTTACCATAGAGGTTGTAGTATTTCAGATAATACCAGCCCTGAGCATTGGTTGCATCATTGGCATATTCATCCGTTCCATAGTTGAAAATTTTGGTTTTGCCTGCAAAGTAATCCATATACTTTCCAATCAAAGCTTTGGTAAAGGACTTGGCTTCTTCATTTTCCAAATCAAGGGTTGTTTTGGATAGTGTATCAAAATAAGCTTGAGGATTTTGAATACCTAGTTTTTCCATAGCGACCAAAAGGGCATCCATATGACCTGGGCTATTGAGTGCCGGAATAAGGCCTATACCCTTTCCTTTGGCATAAGCAATCAGCTCATCCATCTCTTTTTGGCTGAGAGCATTTCCATTTGGATCATCGTAATAAGCCTTGGTACCAGCCAAGATCGCTTCTTTCACTTCATCACTTGTGTAGGTTTTACCGTTGGCTTCAACAGTCATATCATCCAACATAAAGCGCATACCGTCATTTCCAACTAGCAGATGCAGATCCGAATATCCCAATTCACTAGCCTTGTCAATAATTCTCTTCAGCTGATCCAATGAGAAATATTTCCGACCGGCGTCAATAGAAATCACCTTGCTCTTAGCTAGTTTTTCTCGTTCAGCTTGAGCATCTAGTACCTTTTGATAATCAGGGGTTGGCTGGAGATGCTCACGAGCTTCTTTTAAGCGAGCAACCGCAAGATCAATCTCTTCTTGCTTGCTCCGGCTAAGATGGCTGTCTAATTCTTTCACAGCATTTTCTGCTTCCTTAAGCCGTGCGATACTTTCCGGTGTATATTTAGATGCCAGGTCACTTGGGACTGCTGCCAATTCTTTTTCTGCATCTTGATAATTAGCAGCAAAATACTCAGCATTTTGGTCGGCAAAGCGACGCATCAACTTATAAAGCCGAGATGGGGAAAAACGTGCTGAAGGCTCATCTGCCCATGCAGCCACCATACCACCAATAATTGGAATATCTGCTCCCTCAGACTTAGGAACACTTGTGATCGGTGTAGAAGCAATTCCCTTCAATCCTTGGTCCAGATTATACCAACCTTGGCCGTCTGCATTCCGACCTAGAACATAATACCAAGCATCATTGGTATTTAGAATCTTATGCCCTTTTTCAGACAAAAGTTTAGAAGAAGCAACATCATAGCCTCCCCAACCACCAGTCCAATAAGACACAATAATATCCTTATCAAATTCACCAAAACTTTGATCAGAATTATAGTAAATACCATCATTGAAGGCCATTGGTTTCAGGCCATTTCGCTTAACAATTTTAGCTAGATCATTGGCATAAGCGATGAATTTTTCATAGCCCTTTTCTGGGTAACCTTCTCCTGGATAATACTTATCCGCTTGTAAGACTTGCCACCCTTTAGCATTAGTCGCATCATTAGCATATTCATCTAAACCAATATTGAAAATATCCGTCTTACCAGCAAAATATGCAGCATATTTCTCAATCAAGGCTTTTGTGAAATCAACAGCAGGCTGATTATTTAAATCAACTGTTCGAGCAGATTCCTTGCCAAAGTAGTCAAAATTAGGTTTTTCAATTCCCAGCTCCTTCATGGCATTCAGGATCGCATCCATATGGCCCGGGCTATTGATTGTCGGAACAAGACCGATTCCTTGTTGTTTAGCATAGTCAATCAAGTCCGTCATTTCAGCTTGTGTTAAGTGATTGCCATTTGGATCATTATAATAATCGTTGGTCCCTTTTTCAATGGCTTTTTTTACATCTTCACTAGAATAGGTCTTACCGCCTACAGTTAATGACATATCATCCAATTGGAAGCGCAGCCCATCATTTCCTAACAGTAAATGCATATCTGTAAAACCATAACGCTTAGCCTTGTCTACAATTTCTTTCAATTGTTCTGGGCTAAAATATTTACGACCTGCATCAACTGAAATCATTTTCCTCATGGCAAGCTTTTCATCAACATGGTCTGACTCTTGACCCTTTGGTGCATCAGTAGGTAAGCCTGCTTTCTCCTCAGAATCATTTCTTTTTTCTGCTTCTCCAGTAGCATCTTTTTCAGGGGTCTTGTCTTGCTTAGGAGTATCTGTATTAGATTCTGCTGGAGCAGAAGTTGATGGAGTTGCTTCACTATTGTTTACAGGATTTGCTCCGGACGTTTCCTCTGCTGTAGACTTATCTTGTGCGGGACTAGAGGTTGCCACTTCTTCTGTAGCTTTGGGTTCAGTAGAATCTGCTGGAGCGACAACATTTGACTGCGTAGTTGGAAGCTCTTCTGCCGAAACAACCTGTCCAGCCATAGTGATTCCAATTAGAACAGAAGCCGCTCCAACTGAAAATTTACGAATAGAAAAACGCTGTTCTCTATGAAAGACCATCATAAAATCTCCTTTTTGATAAATAGAAAAACCGATTATGTAAACGGTTTCTTTTTCTTCATTATAGGCTATTACCTCCTTTTCTGCAATGAGCCTTCAGCAAGATTCTATAATTTAATGATATAGTGATTTAATTTAGATACCTATATTTTAAGGCAACATTTCAAAAGATCTCAAATCCAAAAAAAGAGAGAGTGAACTATAACTTCAGTCCACTCTCTTCCTTTCTTTTATTCCCCATCAAAAGCATCTTTAATATGGTCAAAGAAGCCTTTTTTCTTAGGATTTACACTGATATTCCCTGCAGCCGCAAAGTCCTTGAGCGCCGCTTTTTGCTTATCATTCAGTCCTGTTGGAGTCACAACGTTAACAGTCACATACTGATCACCCATGCTTCCACCACGCAGACTCGGTGCTCCCTTACCACGTAAGCGGAAGCGTTTGCCAGTCTGAGTTCCTTCTGGGATATTGAGCTCAACATCACCGTGAACGGTTGGAACCTCCACACTGTCTCCAAGAGCGGCCTGAACAAAGTTTAGATTGAGCTTGTAGTATATAGTAGATCCATCTCGCTCAAACTTATCACTTGGTTCTACATTGACGACTACATACAAGTCTCCATAAGGGCCACCATTGAAACCTGCTTCTCCTTGACCTGCTAGGCGAACTTGCTGACCAGTTTCCACACCTGCTGGAATTTTAACATGGACACTATGGGCTTGTTTTTCATGCCCTGTTCCATGACAGGTCATACAAGGTTCCTTAATTTCCTTTCCACGTCCATGACAGACATCACAGGTCACTTGACGACGCATCATGCCCAGAGGAGTTTGCGTATCTACATTGATGACACCTGAGCCATGACAGCGTCCACAAGTCACTGGACTTGTCCCAGGCTTAGCACCTGATCCGCTACATGTACGACAAGATGCTTCCCGATTGTACTTAATTTCCTTTTCAGTACCAAAAATAGCCTCTTCAAACTTGAGATTTACACGATATTGAAGATCGTCACCTTGACGAGGAGCATTCGGATTTCGCGAAGAACCGCCACCAAAGAAACTTGAGAAGATATCTTCAAATCCACCAAAACCAGATCCGTCAAAGCCACCAAAGCCGCCTGCGCCACCGCCAAAACCACCATTGGCTCCAGCAGCACCATACTGATCATAAGCTGCCCTTTTCTGCTCGTCGCTCAAAGTCTCATAAGCCTCTTGGACCTCTTTGTACTTATCTTCTGCCCCAGGATCTTTATTAATATCTGGGTGATATTTTTTTGATAATTTCCGATAGGCTCTCTTGATTTCATCCTGTGAAGCATTCTTTGAGACACCTAGACGGTCATAATATTCTGTATTGTTCATATAAGATACCAAGACCGTAAAATTCGACTGAAAAATAGGAAATCAGGCGACGGAGCGACGCTCCTAGACCGATTTCTCTTTTTTCCGAGAATTTAGGTCGGGTTCAGTTCCTTTCTTTTATATTGAATTAGAATTTTTGGAACCCGTGTTCAGTTGCGAACACTCTTGTTCCTTTCTATAATGTTTTCGAAACCAACCCTCGATTTAGGTCGGGTTCAGTTCCTTTCTTTTATATTGAATTAGAATTTTTGGAACCCGTGTTCAGTTGCGAACACCCATGTTCCTTTCTTTAAATTTTAAGAGAATTCTTAGAAGTTGTTTTTTATGCTCTGCTTCACTTCATCAAACTCTTTGTCCGATAGAGTAAAAACCAAATCCTCTTCTGAATATTCATTCTGTTCTTTAAAATAGTTGTCAGTATTTTCTGCCAAACCTAGACCAAGAATTACTTTTCTTGCAAACTCTTGATGTGCAAAGCCAACAGCAGTAATGATATTTTTATCTTGCAGGACAGCTTTAGCTTTGAAATTTTCCCGAGGAAGAAATTCAAAATAGTCAAAGAAGTTTTGCCAAATCCCACCCGTAAATTTCGTGTCCTCCAATAAGCCTGCTTTCGCCAATAAAATGGGCGCTGAGGAAATAGCTGCAATCAAAATCTCTTGCTGATTCAAACTTCTTAGGAAAGAAATCAATTTTTCATCGTGCAAAGCAGGAGCAATATTTATCATTCCTGGCAAAATGACACAAGAATAGTCTTCGATAACTACTTCATCTAGTGTTCTAGTAGGTTGACAGGCTAATCCATCTTCCGATGTTATAATGCCTCTATCTGAACCAACATAATCGATTTCAATACCAAAAGATAGAGCTAAAGTACTGGTCAGACCAACTACTTCATAAAGTGAAAAATTAGGATAAATGATACAAAGTGCTTTTTTCATAAGCATCACCCTCTATCTTACCGAAAAACAGAGGCTGGGTTGCAACCTCTGGATTTCTTTTTATACTTTTGACATCAGACAGAGGATAAGACAAAGACCTATCTACCTCATCTAATTTTCAAAACACTTTTAACGCGGTAGCTGATTGGATTTTGGGTTCGTCTTTCAGACTCCCAAAAATCCTAATCATCCTCGCGGGGGTTCGACTACGAACTAAAAACTTTCAATTTTTAGTTCTGTCTTACCGCCTACTTCTCCGTAAACTCTCCGTCTACGACGTCATCGCCTGCGTTTCCTGTTGCTTGTGCGCCTTCTGCTCCTGCTTGAGCTTGTTGTGCTGCTGCGGCTTGTTCGTAGAGTTTAACAGCAAGTCCTTGAGCTTTTTCGTTCAATGCTTCAAGTTTTGCTTTCATTTCGTCCAAGTTGTTGTCTTCTTGAGCTTTCTTAAGGTCATCAAGTGCAGCTTGGGCAGCATCGCGTTCTGCATCGAAGCCTTTGCCTTCAGTTTCCTTGATGGTCTTTTCAGTCGCAAAGATAGCTTGGTCTACTTCGTTACGAAGATCTACTTCTTCCTTACGTTTCTTATCTGCTTCAGCGTTTGCTTCTGCATCTTTCATCATGCGGTCGATTTCTTCATCCGTCAAACCCGAGTTAGATTGGATGACAATTGTTTGTTCTTTTTGAGTTCCAAGGTCTTTAGCCTTAACAGACACGATACCGTTCTTGTCGATATCAAATGTTACTTCGATTTGAGGAATTCCACGAGGTGCAGCTGGGATATCTGTCAATTGGAAACGTCCAAGAGTCTTGTTATCTGCTGCCATTGGGCGTTCACCTTGAAGAACGTGGATATCAACGGCTGGTTGGTTGTCTGCTGCAGTTGAGAAGACTTGTGATTTAGAAGTTGGAATCGTAGTATTGCGGTCGATGAGTTTTGTGAAGACGCCACCCATTGTTTCGATACCAAGTGACAATGGAGTTACGTCAAGAAGAACAACGTCCTTAACATCACCAGTGATGACACCACCTTGGATAGCCGCACCCATAGCCACTACTTCGTCAGGGTTCACTGATTTGTTTGGCTCTTTACCAGTTTCAGCCTTAACAGCTTCTACAACGGCTGGGATACGAGTTGATCCACCAACAAGGATGACTTCGTCGATTTCTGACAAGCTCAAGCCTGCATCAGAAA